>Ga0123342_1006975_pt1 | contig 15274 bp, 7 predicted proteins | sample Turbeawhitnodule_FD_89960 | JGI IMG/M metagenome (GOLD analysis project Ga0123342, IMG submission 89960) | Root nodule microbial communities of legume samples collected from Mexico - Turtle bean Mexico white nodule | ecosystem: Host-associated > Plants > Roots > Nodule | place: Mexico: Nepantla... | reverse complement strand
TATATATATATATATATATATATATATATATCTATATATATATATATATATATATATATATTTTTTATTTTTTATTTTTTTTGAGTTGTATCACATGATTTTGGTTTTTTCTTTCTAACTGAGTTTTTTTTAATCATCCTCAATTTTTTTTTATAAACGTTGAAATAGAAATAGAGGAAAATTAAAAAAAATAAAAATAAAAATAGAGGATGATTAAAAAAATTTCAATTAAAAAGAAAAAACCAAAATCATGTGACACAACTAAAAAAAAAATCTATAAAATACATCAACTAGCAAGTATATACATGTCCTTTTAATTTGTTATAAATGTGATTTGTAGTACTCGTAATATTGATCAAAAGATCATACCAACACATTGATAAATCCTATTTTATATATGGAATTTCTGGAATATTGACAACTAGTTAAAGAGAGGCAATGTTGAGAGCTTCAATTACATCAAACAAAATAGAATTAAGATTCTTCTTGAGCACGGGACATGGAGTTTATAATGTAAAATATACATTTGACAAGAGACAAAGTTTAGATGCTTCTAAGGCACAAATCTCTAGCAAAATAATTAATATACAAGCATACGACATTTATGTTCTAAACTCTTATCGTTTTCTTAAAACATTAATTGTGGTATACAAAAAAAACTATAGTTTATCTCCAAACTTCACAAACTCCGAACCCTAATTTTGATTTTCTAGGAATATGGTTGACAAATGGGGATATATAATAATCCATATCCTTAATGAAACAGCGAAAAATTGATAACTTGAGAAAACCAAATGTCAGGGCTGTATTCCCGGACCATGCCCTTCGGCGTTGCCATTTTTGTATTAAACATGAACATAAGAATCAGATATCACAGCTTACAAATAATTAGTAAATTACTATGTTTATATATACATTTGTTTGTGTTACAGTGCTTCCAATGCTGTCGGGAACCCTAGGAAGACCATTTTATCGTATATTAATTATTATTATATATATACTTGCATGCTCTCTGGTGGATAGAAAAATGTGAAATTTTGGATTCACCTTGTTTGACTTGAAAATTTGAAGTGTTGGACTCCCTCAAGTCTCATACAACTTGTTAATTAACATTTTATTATCTTGTTTGAAGGAAGATTAGATGTGATTTTCCCCATGGGAAATTGATTGATTAGTTTGGAATATTTTGTTGGTCTCAATGTAGGATTGTGTTGATGACAAAAATGAGGTGGGTATTTGTGTAGAATATAGTCAAAATTAATTAACTCACTAACCAATAATTTAACACAAACACGAGGATCAGAGGTCAGTGATTACTATGTGTGTTAGACTTTTATAATACATATTATAGGTAGGGACCCTATATTCCTTCATATAGCTGCTTCCTTCCTCTGGTAATAAAGGACGTATTACCATAATGCTCATTCATTCTCAAGGAAAATGTCTTTTCTACTAAACACATTTATAGTTTAAATCAACCAAATTTTCTTTCAAAACTTTTCAACCAAAATATCAATTTTCTCCCAAAATGATGAAATCACAAATCTTCCTCAGTTCAAATCTTAAAAAATCTTTTAAATTACTTTTATTAAGTTTTAGTACATTTCTTTTTTTAAAACGGTATCACACTTCAGTTTTACTTGGTCATATAAAATCAGGCATTCATCATTTGGGAAAGAATAAGTGTTTCTGGGAAAGATGACTTTTCTGATTTTTTGGAAAATATTATTGTTTTTTGTTGTAAAATGATTGGAGTATCGTTCAAATACTCCAAGTAATTTAATTCATTCATTATCAATAAAAAAAATCAGTTCACAGAAAATATAAAATAATTTAAGTGGAAAAAGTGTTAAATTTGGATAATGGAGAGCTGATCAGTTTCTCTAAAAGGCTTGAAGACCTGAATTAATTAATATACAGTAGAAATTAGATGGATGAAACGGGTAATTAATCTAACTAAAAATTGTATTTTATTTTAAAAAATAAGATAAGAAAAAGAAGATGTGGAAGTGAATGATATAAAGATGAAGGAAGAAAAAGAAAAAAATAGTTATTAAAGCGAAATATGGAGATTCACGTGTGTAGAAGGATTTTTGGTTAGTTTTTACCGTAAGGCGTGTTAAATAAAGTTGCAGCTTACCCAAAACCTTGTTAGCCCTACAAATATAGCCCATGCCATGCCCCATTTGGGCTTCAACGCTACGTACTAAAACATCCTTTTGTTTTTACCCTAAATTACGTTTTCAAAATTACCCTACGTTTCAACCTAAGTAACCAACAATAATACTAAATACTACCAACAAATTTATCACCATCATACTTGCACAGAAAAACATACCAAAATAAAGTGCTGTAGGATATGCAAAGACAACTTTCTAAGATTACTTTCGTTAATCGAGACACCAAAAACAATAACTCCCATTCTTCTTTTAAAAATCTCTTTTGACGGTTCAAGGTGTAATAATAGTATCAAATAATCGATGGTATATTATTATCTTTAGGACTTATGTTTTTCATTTTGATACTTTAATACAGTTTTTTTTTCAATATTTCAATCTTTAGGTCTCTTAAATATTTGAAGTAAGAAAAACATTAAAATGGATTATTATAAATATTTTTTTTATGTAATAAATAAAATTTCAACATAAATTATATTATGATATTATAAATTTTTGTTATCGATGATTTGTCATAAAATATTTTAATATCTTATTGAAAATCAGTTTGTCACGTAATTTTTTTTATATAAAAATTTATGGTAATAATTTTCTTACTAAGTACTAAAAAAATTAGAAATAAAAATTAATTTTGTGTGAAAGTAGATAAAAAAAATATATTTAACCTTTATCATTATTAACTAGAAAATTTAACTTGGATGTTTGTTTAATTTTAAAAAAAAAATTAGATAAAATAATTATTGTGAATGAGCTAATAATAATAATTTTGGGTTTTAGTATGGATTATGGTGAATGGTGAAAGGTTTTATTATAGTAAATTAATATATAGTTGAAAAGAATGTAAATATTATGATGGAGCAATGAAAAAAGAGAATTTATCGAAATTGAAAAGGTGGAAAGGTGGGGGGGCCTATGGAGGCTTTATCGAAAAGGAAGGTGATGATGCATAGATATTAGTTGGGTGTTGAGTAATGAGTTAAGGAAGGGATATCAAAAGCAAACTTACGTAGCAAAGGGTAACGCATACCAATGCTCCTCCTCCTACCCAACCCTTAAAGCCATTATTAAAGCTTTTGCATCATCTTTCTATTTGCCCAACACACTCTTAGTGATTCTACTTTTTTCATCTAAAGGGGAAAGAAACACAAGAAAATTTTACTTTCTTTTCTCACAACCTATATATATATAACTAAATCTACACATCTTTCTCACACTTTCATTACTTTTCTCACACAATACCTCCTCTTTTTTATTTCTAGGATAAAATTCTTACAATAATCATCATGTTACCAAATAATTTCTGGAACTGTGTTGTCTTTGAGTTTTATAGAGGATATCCTTTTACATACCATGACCAAATCTCACAAGGATACCTTCAACTTCAACTTCAACTCAAATCTTACCTTTTACCCTTTTACTAAATTTGGACCCTAATTACTGAATTGAAAGTGATTTCAAAGACAGATTACCGATTAATTAAATACAATAAGTATTATATTTAGGGTCAAAAAGTGAGTTTAGCTTAAACCTAATAGAGAAAGCATGTTGGTGATTGAAGCAATTAGGAAAGAATGGTAGCAGACCAAAACATGATTTACCAATTATTTACCCAACATAAAGTAGTCAAGCCTATACATAGGAACTGCTATAGCTTCGCCCTTCCATCAAAATCGAATGATCATTCAACCTAAACTTTTTCATTTTTTTTTATTCTATTTTTTTCCTTATTCACCAATCATTACTTTGCTTACATAATCAAACATTCAACACCTTACCAGTTCTAACATCCAAATTTAAGGATTCGCTTATCTTCATATTCAAATTAACTATTTCTTTCCTTAATTAATTGCCAGTAACTACAGTACCACTCATGCTCATTAACTATCGTCTCCATGGCCAAGAAATATCAATCAATTTAAGATATTAAACTCCAAAATAATTCATAGTCAATCACTAATAATAAAAATAATAATATATATATATATATATATATATCTCAGTTTGTTAAAATTAAAATAATTTTTATAGAAAAATTCATTTATTTCTTTTCGATCAGTACAAGAAAATCGTTAAATAAAAATCAATTTTAGAGATAAAAATAATTAGTTGTTATAGTGACTAAATTAGAGACTATTTTAAAGATTAAAAACATTATTGATTTCTAAATTAGTCTATCGATAAATAATTTTTAAATTGGTATCTAATTAGCTACCAAGATTTTAACTACAAATTATTTAGATTCTAAATTTGGTAGCAAAAACCTTGATAGCTAATTAGATACCAATTTAAAAACTATTTGTCAATAATAAAAACTAATTTAGAAATCAATAATTTTTTTAGTCTAATTTAGTCACTATACCAACTAATTATTTTGATATCTAAAATTAATTTTTATTTAATAATTTTCTTGTAATAAAAAAAGTTTTATTGAAGCAATTTTAAAACAACATATTTAACAAGCAAATGGATTTTTTTATTAATATAGGCTAAAAACTACTTTTTTAAAAATAAAATTTAATAAAAATGATAAATGTACTTATTTTATTAAAAAATAATTACAAGCAAATTAACCCTATTGTTCGTTAAATTTTTAAACTTTTGGTATAATATATTTATTTGTCTAAAACACTTCGTTTTAATACTAACCACTTCTGGTTAAATTGAGAAAGAACCATTAATTAAAACTGGATAAATTTACGAAAATTTAACAAATAAAAACTCTAAATTAAGTGTATATAAAAAATATAACATCAATATAAAGAGACATAATTATTACTTAAAATTTGATTTTTCTAAGATGTGAGAGGCACTCTTTAGAAAATCAAGTGCGGGTTGATTAATTTTATGATAAAAAAAATGAACGATTGAGTATTATTATAATTTTTGTAATATGTTATTGTACAACCAAACTAAATTCTTGTATTGTATAGAATAAATTAATTGACATTAAATTACCAAACTTGATAAAATTATATCTTTAAAAAAAATGTATTTCTACGTTATATTTTTATTTTAAATTTAGAAATAAGTTTTCGATTCTTAGCTTACTTAAATCATTAAGTATATTACTTTTAAAAAGTTATATTATGAAATTATACACTTAATCTATATATTTATTTGATGAAAACATTTAATCTATCGGTTTGATTGATGAAGTTTGATCTTTCATAAAAAGATTAAGGCGATGAAGTATCATAATATCTTTTTCTGACTTTCCTTTTATTTATTTATTTACATAATTATATCTAAATAGAAGTCTACAAATTTAACCATAGCAAAAACATTGCTAAACATGAACCAGCCTAAAAATTAATGAGCCTTTTTGACCTTTTACCTAAGCCTAAGTGCACGTAGAACAAATCCTTAAAACGACATGTTAACTGTAGGAAACATACAATTATATATTTATGTTTTGTATATGCTATAGTAAGTAATTTTAAACAAAAGTTAATTCCATCTGCTTTTTTAAATAACTTTTTTTTTTAATTTTAGAAACAATATTTTAAATTTAAATAAAATTTCCCATAATATATATAAAATCAAATTAGTATGATATAGCTAAATAAGAAAAAATTATGTTGGAATAAATTAATAGCATTTTATTTTAGAATAGGCTAACATTACCTTTTAAAACTCTTATGCTTCAAGTTATCTAACCAGTCTTGGATAACCTATAAATTGCCATTGTCAAATATCTTACTTACTAAGATATTAAAGGACTTCACAGATACTTAACTCATCCATTGTAACTTAGTTTCCTAAAAAACATTTCTACCAATATAATTTGACCTCAATTAACAAGAGACTAATCCCAATAAAAAGATCTAAAGGCTGGTTAGAGTGAACTTAAGCATATGGTCAAACACCAAAATGTTAAAATAAAAGGAATTAATCAATTATATGAAGATTTTTGTTAAAAGAAACTCGTAGATGTTATGTTGCAACATATCCCTTCTAGTTTTAGTTAATAGCTAACTAAATAATAAAAATATATGTGTGATATGATGTCCATGTTATTAGCCTTAATTGTGTAACGTGTAATAACTTGCATGGATTCCTTAGTCTTTTTTTTTACATGATGGTTAGTAAAACAAATTTGGGATATGTGTGATAATTGGTCAAGTCTTATCTTAGTTCACCATAAGGATGTTATATTTTACTATCAAAACTATAACTTTTGGGGTTAACAAAGAAACTCAATAAAATATGTAAATCTATTTTGGGTAGATACTGTGTGGGTAATTTAAACCATAGAAATGAGATAATATTCAAAAATAAACTTAGATGGTATTTAAATATTTGCTTCAATACAGATTAAAACTTCAACTTGGATTACATATAAGTACTCTAAAGTTTATTTTTCATATTTAGATTGGTATTTATGCCCCCATAACATGCATCAAATCTTTGGTACTTTGATTTTTGCAACACTTTTCTTGTATGGAATGTGTTAACTTGAATCAGACTCTAAAGTCTAGATCTTGAAGTTATTGCATATTCAAATTTTCTCAATCTATACGAGTGACATATGATGTTCCTTAGCATGTTGGTTGTTTTTCTAGGAGTTTTTGACTGAGGGAAAATGTGAGCATCACTAAGCTAACACTATTACTATGGGTAAGCTCGTTGAGGACACTATTAGCTAGGGATTATGAAGCTTTTGCTTATTTCATCATGGAAAGAAAATTAGTTACTTTTTTGGATTCTTTGTTTGAAGATGGTAGTATGAGATTCTAGTATTATCTTGCTTTTTTCGTACGTTTGTGTTGTGATGGGGTGATGTGAGGTGAAAATTGAAGCAATACTTACGCTTATGTTCTTTAGTTTAATAGATTGATTTCTTTTTTCAGATGTATTTATTTGAAACAGATAACCATGAGATTATATTATATCTTGTTTTTTTGGCAGGTGTTTTTTATTTCAACAAAGAATAAAATGAATAAAAGGAGACACTTCAGGGGTGTCACAACCCTCATACAAGTATCAAATAAAACCAACAACCTAACTTACAAACCAAAAACATTACAAACCAACATAGAGTAAGCTTAGGCTTCCTAAAGATTATTAAAACATAACCAACAACAAGGTTTGCATAAATTCCCTTGCCAAGCATGTTTATACAACGTTACAAAGCACACCCAAATAACATTCCTACAAAATCCTATCCAATTCCCTGACTAACATGCCCTGTTGGTATCCTGGATGGAACAAGGCACACTGCATTGCATCTTCTTCGTGTGCAGTAACCCTTTGCAAGGTTATGGAAAAACCATCTTTGATGTGAAAACAATGTAACAACAATTCCATATCCATTCCAGCATGCCTCTTGTCTTGATAACCTGCACCAAAAACCATACCTCCCACGCCTCACAACCATCTCAAAAAGAAACATAACTACACCTTTATGCAAAAAAGAGCCCATTACCAGATTTTCAAAGCTCAAGACCAGCAACACCATATAAAAAGCTAAGCAAAGGCAAGGTAAATCATGCTATAACCGAACAAATTATTTAGTTACCATGTTAATGCAAATTAGAAGGGATAAAATCCAATTAGAGAAAGACAAGTTTGCTTTCCTTACTTTATGTTTCATCTATGCCCTAGATTGTACTTGTGCCAAGGTAAAGATTTCCTCCGCATTAATCTTTGCTTGATTAAAATAACCATGTTCCTATGCTTCCAAATATACCAAATCACAGAAACCCACAAACTTTTTCACAGCTTATTACTCTCTTTGTTAAAGCATAAATTGAAAAACTGATCAAAGTGATTATCCAAGACATTGTGGTTCACCGTACTAATCCCATGCTAACTATTGCACATATTCCATACAAAATTTGAGACGTTGCACGTAATGCGGATGTGTGAAGTTGACTCTTCCTCCCTTCGACATAGAGGACATGATGTATCTCTCATTATTATCCCCTTTTGTGAAGTTCTGCTTGGTTGTTATCTTATCCAACAAGACTCTCCACACATAAAACTGAGGTGAGGCCATTACCTTTAGATTTTAGAGATAGGCAAAACGACCAGATATACTCCCATATACTCTCCAAGCCAGATGTTTTCTTGATGGGGTGAGATGGAATTTGAAGCATTATTATGTTAATATTGCTTCAACCCTTTAGATTAATAGGTTCTTTGTGATGTTATAGATCTTGATTCAAGAGATTGAATTTTTGTGTATCTTCTTTTTATTCATATTTTTTATTGCTGATAAAAAAATATATGTTAATTATGAAGGCATGGAGCAGTTTCCTTTTTTGTGTAGGAAAAGAGATTCTTATATAAACTAAGTACAGGAGTAGGCTAAGTGAGACAAGGAGAGTAAACGAATTTTGTTGATGAGAACTTTGCATATGAAAAGCTGATTAGCACCATTGAGTGATTGAAACATCTGCACCCCTATTCCTAGCAGAAATAGAAAACCATGTCATGTCTTACATTATTGGACCCAAAATGAGCCAACCCTAATACCTTCCTCTAGGACGCAAATATAAAATGATTACAAAACTTAATTCCAATTAAGAGTGATTGGTCACCTTTGACTAGTTGATTTTGCTATATATATGCTTATAATTTAGCACAGTTTAATATGATGAAGCTATAGGACACATATAATGTTGTGTAAACTTGACAGTGACTCACATTGATTGGTAGACAGAGATTATTCATACGTCGTTTATCTCTAGAGTGTATCATAGGACCATCTTTTTTTCTTATGGACTCTTATTAGGACCATCCATTTCAATCCCAAAACTCGTAACCATAAAATTTAATTTTGACAGAGTCTCATGACCCACCAAATTGTGTTTTCTTTTTCCATCAACGTTCCATATATCTGTAATTTACCATGAAGTTTAAGTCAACGAGACTATAACATATCTTGGCCCAAACTTTCTCAAGGACCAGGAATAATGGATTATCGCAGGAATTTAATTAATTTCTTAGCATTTTCCTGATACAAGTTTCGCAATAATTTTTCATATAGAAAACATATTATAAAATTTTTATTGATTTGATTCCTTTTGTAGGTCTAGGGTATGTGTCTGGGAGAGTGAGTGGAGTGTATATAATTCAGTAGTACGTTCCGATGTCTATTTGATGACTTAAGGGCCTTGATGTTTAAAGACAAATTTACCCACGTTAGAAAGGTCCTCTTCAAAGGGGGTACGCAAATAAAATATAGGGTAAATCTGACTTTCCAATTTGTCCTGATTTTGGATACAACCCACAAATATACCTTTGATTTTCATGGTTGATTATAAAAAGAATATGACAAGAATAGGATGGATGGGTCCAAATTTATGCTAAGAAGAATGCATGATGTGATTTGCGGAGAATTAGGGTTCATCATGACCTCAATGAGTGGTTTATAATTGGGCTGTTAACAAAACAAAACAAATCCCCAAGATGTTGAAATTTGCGTGCAATCATGTGACTGTAAATTTCAGGATTTTAAATTTTTTTAAGGATTAGATGAAAAGAACCAAGCCCTAGGTTTCAGTCCAGTGAAAGGGGGGTTCTGTATTGTGTACGTGTGTGTGGGTGTGCTTGTTAGAAAGTTGGATTTGTAGATGAAAACAATGAGCACACACGTTAAAGGTGTTTGAGAAATGTCCTCCTTTTCCATTTTTAATCCGAAGGAAAGAAAAAAAAAGAGAGTATATTTGTAAAACAGAATAAAAGTTACAGGTTAATTACCTTTCTCTTTTCTTTTTTTCCCTCTTATCTTATTTTTTTGATTATTTCCTTTTTCCATTCTTTTTTTCCCCTTTCTCACTCTCACCCCAGTAGTACCCTACCCCCCACGTCCACAAAAGAAACAACCTTCTCTCTCTCTCTCTCTCTCTCTCTCTACTCTCTCTCTTGCCCACCACCCCCTATAGTATAGTCCCTTAAGTGTCATTTTCTCACATATACTTTACACAAAAGAAACAGCCATTCACTTCACATACCTTGTCATTTCTTCCCCTCTCTCTTTCTCTCTCTATTTCTCCATGCCCTCTCTTCTCTTCTCCTCTCAATCTCAAATCTCTGCTCTGCAACTACTCCAAATTGATTGAATGCTCCAAACTCCATCCACACACCTTCACAAAATCTTATTAATTACCCACACCTAGCACCCTTTTAGCTCCCTCTTCCCCTCACCACACTCTCTTTAGTCCTTCCACTTTTTCTTACTATATATACATATATATAGTGTTGCACGACAAAAGGAAACTGAGCAGCTGAGCAGGGGGAAGAGAAGTCTATAAAACGAAACTCAGGAGAGAAGAAGCCAAAGCAGCAAGACATAAAGGCTTGTTTGGATGGAGCTTTTCCCAGCACAACCAGACTTGTCCTTACAAATCAGCCCTCCGAACACCAAACCAACATCAAGTTGGAGGAGAAGCACAGAAGAAGACATGGATTTGGGGTTTTGGAAGAGAGCCTTGGACTCCAGAAACTCCATATCATCAATGGCCAAACAAGACTCTTGCGTCGCCCTCTCCCTCTCCAATCCGAAAGCCTCAGATAACTCCAACTCCTCTAACCTCATTCACCACTTCCAAAACGTTGCCAATAATGCCACCACCAACCCCTTCCAACCCTTTCAGCAGAACCATTACTTCCACCAGCCACTGTTCCAGCCTCAGCACCAAAGCTTAAGCCAAGACCTCGGCTTTCTCAGACCCATTAGAGGAATCCCAGTGTACCAAAACCCTCCTCCTATACCATTCACTCAACACCACCACCACCACCATCATCTCCCTCTAGAGCCTTCAACCACCACCCCTTCTTCTATTATTTCCACCACAAACACTGCTTCTACCCCTTTCCACTCTCAGGCCCTTATGAGATCAAGGTTCTTGTCACGCTTCCCTGCCAAGCGTAGCATGAGGGCTCCCAGGATGCGTTGGACTTCCACCCTCCATGCTCGCTTTGTTCATGCCGTTGAACTCTTAGGTGGCCACGAAAGTATGCTTCATTTTTTTTTTCTTTCCCCTCTCTTCTTTTGCCTTAATTTTCATCTTACACCCTTGCTTTCACTCATGGAAGTTAATTCAGCAAGACAAAGAAGAAAAATGAAAGTGAATTTTTTTCCTTTCGCAACTATTTTAATGAAATAAATTTGATTTTGGGAATTAATCTTTCTCTTTACGGGTTTTCATTAGGGGCTACACCCAAATCAGTTCTTGAGCTAATGGATGTGAAGGATCTCACTTTAGCACATGTGAAGTCTCATTTACAGGTAATCTATTAAGGCCGTTAATTGATTGCACCTGTTCATAATACCTTAATATGTGTATAATAATTATATTGAATAATATTGAAGGTGAGTCAGTGTTTTTATTAATTTTTTGTTATGGATTTCTTGAGTCAGCTTGAAGGTGGTACGGTTCTGATTGGGGTTTTAATGGTGGTTGTAAGACGTACTATGCATATATGTGTTTAAAATCCACAGCCTACATTTACATTACAGGAAGCAGTTAAGTCATGAATATATATTTCAAATTCCAATGGTTTCCTTACAAAGGGTCTCACAAATTCTTAGCGCTTCTTTTTCTATTAGATCTGCTGCCTCTGCTTCTGCTTCTGCAACCTAATAAACAGCTTTTTGCTTTGGAAGAATGAACCAGCCGAGTTAAAGGGGAAAAAGAGAAAATAAAATAAGAGAGAGAAAGTGTGAGGTACTTATCGATTTCTGAAACAAGTAGGACAAAGCCTCTATGAATCCAAAATGAGTCGCAGCCTAGCCGAGATCAGACAAGCTCATAGTTCAGTCCATGCCATTAAAGAAATAATGTCTATATATTTCCTTTAAAATGGTATATAAATAAATGATAAGCAAGTACGTGTATACCCAACACCATCATTTCTCAATGATCCGTTCCTCAGATGTGGGTTTTTTTTTTTACCATGCCAGCTTTAACCCTGGTTAGTCACATGCTTCCATGCATATATGCATTTTGCCTTAACCATAAATGCTTCTGTGTTACAACTTTTACTCTTCTTCCTTTTAATTTAATACTCACAATTCGCAACTTCGTATGCATTTCTCATTCTTCAGCCAAACTTCTTCTTATCTTAGTTACACACTTGTAAACGACAACAACTGTAATAATAATAAGTACTTACTAATATTATGATGTCTATCAACAGGGTTTTGATCGTGTTTTTCTAAGTTACTTTATAGTAATACTACACTATCTAATGTTTATGATGCAAAATTTAAATCCAGATGTACCGGACGGTGAAAACTACAGATAGAGCCGCGGCTTCATCAGGTTAGTGTCGATTTTTGTTTTATCAAACATTGTCCGAAGATTAAGCTGTGAAAGTTAGCATTTTGTTGATTTATCTGACTTGGTTATTATTTCCCTCTTTAATCATGAACTAGGGCAATCGGATGTGTATGATAATGGGTCGTCTGGAGATACTTCTGATGACTTAGTGTTTGATGTAAAATCTTCTACAAGGTCTGATGTATCCATTAAACAGGGAAGATCAAGTGTTAATCAAGATAAGGAGTATCATGGTCTTTGGGGTAACTCTTCCAGGTAATGCTTCTTGCTCTAGATAAAAATGTGAACACTTGTCCATATTTTGTTTTTATGTGTAGATATAAATTTTTTAATTATATACATTCGCTTGAAAGGACTTTTTTGTTTGTTTAGTTTTTGGGTTTGATTAATATATGTATCACGTAGAATTATCTTTGTGGAAAGGCTAGAATGCCAAAATTTCAGTTTTACCGAGCTCTTAATGCATAACTAAAGTTTTATGCAACATGTTTCGAGTGATATTGGCAACATAATTATTTTCCTATTACCAAGTGACTTTTAAAAAATTATGATCAATGTTTTTCTTGTTTCACTTTTTTGCCTATTTTATATATTCCATTCCATGTTTCTCCGGCAGTCATGCTGCAAAATACTAATAAAAATCGGAGCAATTCATGCATGTCTTATTCACATTAGCGTTTCTCTCTCTCTCTCTCTCTTTGTTCTTTTCATTCTCAGTGTCTCTCTCTCTCTCAACCTCACATGCAAACATGGTTAGGCGCAAAAAATCACAAAAAGAATAAATCATTTCAGTTTGCTTTGTTCTGTCTGTCCACAAACCATGAGCATCCAATCTCCATGATGGGGTAATAATATACTCTCTTCTAGTGGGTGAAAAGGGAGTAAAAAAGGAACCCACACACACTCCTACATACCATTCAAAGAGACAGGAGTTTCATATTTGCCAAAATCCACCTTAAAAATAGAGATATCTCTTTCCTTAGGATTTTGTGGGGTTCAGACATTAGGCTATTACATGGGCCCTACAATTGGGAAACTTAGTGTCAAAGCTAAGCCTTTGGTAGACCCATAATTAGAAATCTGGTGCCAAAGCAAAATGTGCCCTTTGAAACTTCCTTGAATGGTCCTATATGTATACACACACACATTTATATAATATATAGCCATGAACAATGGGCTTTCAATTGGGTGGTTTCAACTTTATTTGAATCAGCAAAATATGTAAAAGTGTGTATAGATAATTAAGGCAGTAAAAGATAGCTTTCTTTTCCTCACTTTATGTTTTACTACATGGCTTTCAGTAATGGGATATATTCTTTCGATGTGTTTGTTGTTACAGGGAAGCTTGGTTGCATGGGAAGACAAAGACTGATTCTGTTGGAAACGTGCCTTCTCTTGAGGTATGTAAATGCTAATTACTTAACTCCCCTTTATTAGCTATGGTTGGCCTTTTGTTTCAAAAGTTTTATTTGTACACAAATACCAAGCTGCGTTTGGAATGCATGAAAGGGAGTTGAGAGTGAAAGGAAATACGTTTGATCTTTTTCATCTTGCCATGCACATTATAAAGATGAGAAAAGGAAAACACTTTCCATAAAGCTGCTTTGTCCTTCACAAATTCAAATGGGTAGACCAGTCCTTTTCGCATTTACACTAATTACAACAACGCTTTAAAAACAATTTGTGCCGTAAAAGACGTCCCTCTAGTTAAGATTTATTAATGATCATATAGAAAAGGGCCATCTATATAACCCTAAACCTACCCCGTTTGACTCAATTATCAACGGTCTCAACTATGAAATTCTAGGTCTCTCACATAACACTCATAAGAATTAGTAAATGATCAAATTCAAAGCTTGCACATAAACATGCAGATTCCAGCACTTAGCAGGCTTTTTTTCTTTGCTCAGCAATGAACTTAGCAGGCTTTTAGGTGTACCTCTCTGAAGTTTCTTTATTTTTCCTTGATTGATATAAATATTCTGTAATTATTCTCCCAGTCAAATGTTCTTTGATTCTCAAAACCTGTTCACACAGACTTCTTCTGTAGATCTTTCTCGGCAATTTGTTTCCCAATATATGTCATATTCTCATCATTACATAGAACTGTATATTATATTTGCTAATCCAGCTGGGTCAATCAAGTAGTTGGTTTAGGCAGTGTGCACAATATTCTAACATTTTTAGTATGATATTTGGTTCTTAATTAATTAATTGATTGATTTATGTTTGGTTTTTCAGAAGGAAATGGATCCGAAGTGTCTAAGCTATGAGAGAATATCAGATGGAAGCTCATCCTCAAATGTTTCGGGATCAAGCCAGAAGAAGCCTAATTTGGATTTGGAATTCAGCTTGGGGCAGCCACTTTAAGAAGGATCTGATCCCCTCTGAATACATATTATTGATTATCTACTATGAAACTGAAAGAGGTAGAGCGCTGGAATGAGAATGAGGAAGCCGCTGAGAAAATCAGAGAAAGAGAAAGCTAAAAAAGAAAACAAAAGAGAAAAAAGAAAAGTAAAAGGAGCTAAAGAACACAAGGAGACAAGAAAGACAGAAAGCAACAAAAGAAAGGGGTGAGGGAAAAAAGCATGGCCTTCCTATCAGAGCTCTTGTGAGATCCAAATCAACATATTATATTTTCTTGGTAAATATATGAAATCTAATTGATTTGTATGTTTTTGCAATCTGAGAGAAAGAAAGAGACATGAGAGAGTGAGAGAGTGAGAGAGAGAGAGAGAGAGAGAGAGAGAGAGAGAGAGAGAGAGAGAGAGAGAGAGAGAGAGAGAGAGAGAGAGAGAGAGAGGT
>Ga0123342_1006974_pt1 | contig 15274 bp, 4 predicted proteins | sample Turbeawhitnodule_FD_89960 | JGI IMG/M metagenome (GOLD analysis project Ga0123342, IMG submission 89960) | Root nodule microbial communities of legume samples collected from Mexico - Turtle bean Mexico white nodule | ecosystem: Host-associated > Plants > Roots > Nodule | place: Mexico: Nepantla... | reverse complement strand
GAAAAGAACAGATTTATTTTTATGCAGGGTGTTTTTGCAAAAAATGTGAAAAACAGTTTCAGAAAATTTGTGCTTGCTCTTATCACATGGTCATGGGTTAAGAGGTGAGTTACCCAGCAAAAAGTCTACTCTAAACAACCTCTAAACTATACCTAAGACATTCTTAAAGCAAATGTAATACAAATGAAATTTACACAAATGACTTCATCAAACACATGTCTTGAAGGGGCAACAACCATCTTCAACAATAATCATATATTAATAAAATATAAACTATTGATATAAATCTTTAAATTTAATTAAAAAATAACACAAGTTATATCTTATATTGGTTTTTATGGTGGTAGACTAGCAACAATATGATAGTATATTATTGATTTTGTTGATTATTGTCGTATTTTATTTATTTAAGCTATTTATTTGTGACAATATTTCTTTATATTTAATTTTGAATATTGATATCACATCAAAAAAATCTTTGATCTTTTCCGAGTGAAGGGTTGATTGTAAAAGTAATATTTCAATATGTGTGATGATCTATTTTTTTTTTTTATGTTATGAATCATGAGAAATGGAAGGATGCTATCTACAATAAAATAAATTTAAGAAAAAGAATTAAACTTGGAAGCTCATAAATTTCTCAACTTAACAAAAATAATTAGAGTAAAATAATTTTTTTTAGAAATCAATTATTTTGAAAGTTTTCCATTTTTATAAAAATGAATAGAGACATTAACAAACAATAAAGATGATTGTGACACCTGCAACATTATGAAACATCTTTCACTTTGATATCAAATTTACATATTTTCATAGAAAATTAAGTGATTATTTGTATGTTGAACAACCCAAACCAAACGAGTATATTAGATTACAAGATATACAAACTATGTAAAAACTTTGTAGAGTCCAAAGTTAACACAAAAAAATATGGTTCAATCATATACTACTTTAATTCATAAAGAATTTTTTAAAAATAATGTCTAAATGAACAAACCTTGTTTATAAAAAATAGATAAAAAGTGGAGAAAATTCTTCAAACAATCTTTATCTTGTGTATATTTAACATTGTTGGGATCTTGATTTTAAAATTTTTATTTTGGTTGTAACTCATATAATCATTATTGTAAAGTATGCTAACATGCTTAAAATTATTTGTAGAAATAGTTGAAAAAATTATATTTTCGTGTAAGATGTTTATTGTCATTCTTAAGATTTGAATAAAATAATGTTATGTTTTTAGAAGATGAATTGTAGTAATTAGTGGTAATGATAAAGTTGGAAGTTCATTAAAATGCATAACAATAATAGGATTGTAAGTTGCATAATGAAAAAAAGGGTCCACTAATCATTTAAATTCTACTTTGTGAGTAGTTGGCACATAAGATCACATGCACATTTTTTTTTATAAAAAATATTCAACTATTTATTTTATTAAATAAATAAATAATTTTATTTATTTATTTATTAAAGTGCAAAATTGTTCCATTGAAAAATATAAAAAAAAGAAGTTATTCAACTATTTATTTTATAAAATTAATAAATAATTATTTTTATTTATTGAAAAGTAAAACTATTCAATTAAAAAGATGACAATGAAAGAAGTTACCAATATTCTCATATATAATATAATATAGAAATATGATATGAATAATTTAATTAAGATACGCTTTTATCCATTTTTAATTCAAATATTTAAAGTTTTTAAATTATAATATTAATACAAAATTATTTAAAAAGAACAAGTAACACCATGTAGACTTATAACACACATAATTACACATAAATTATAACATAATGGGGAATTCCAACCTCCACATATTTTAAGTTTAATAGAAGGCAATAACTTCCCCTAATAGTGAAAGAAAGAGAGTATAAAATCATAAATTATAAGATACACATAAATATAATGTAAAAAAATATAATAAAATCTCAACGCTGTTATTTAAATAACTTATAATAAACTAATATTTGATTACATTATTTTAAGTAGACAATTGAGTATTGACAACAAAATTAAAAGCTTATTTGATACAGATCAAATAAGTCCAAAATTAAGAGAAAATAAAAAGATTTAACAAAAGAAAGATAAAAAAAATAGTAAGCAAGTTATTTTATTTTAAGTAATAATTAAAATTATTTCATTATGATTCGTATTGATTGAAAAATAGTCCTCTATTTATGCACATCTAATATATTTCATATCCAATAATTATTGGAAATTATTTATATTCCTAAAAGAGATCTTACTCTTATCATTTTTTCTTCTATGCAATAGTTAGTGAATCAAACTCTAATAATAGAATTATAACAAATTAATGTGTTAGTTAGTATAATAATATGTTCTGTTATACTGAATTTCAACTTGAAATTCGAATAGATTTTGTAGTTTTTTTTTTCTTAACTTTGATCCAGGCAAAATATTACTCTTAAAAAAGATCAAGATAATTAATCAGAAAAATAATCAATTATTAATTTGTATATTTGTTCTATTAATAATTTAAAAAAATCATAAAATCATTATTAGGTGAGGGAAAAATAACCATGATTAAGCAAAATTGCAGGTGCTACCATAATAGTAATAATCGTGTTCTTGCTCCTTCCATGTTCTCTCGTTTTCTTCTTTCTCTCTCATTCTCTCTAAGCATTTTCCTTTTCTATCGGAGCTTAATCAGAATCTAATAAAACTCAATTTGCATTGGCAGATCCAATAATGATCTCCGAGTTCGCAGGAGAAGAGGGAGGCGGCGGCGCTCCGCTCTATCGCGGTGGTGGATCTAAACGGAGACGGTGTTGTCTGGGACGAGAAGGCTCTTCGTCTTCTTCAGAGAGATATGCAATTGCCAGAACAAGGAACGCCAGAGGCTCCACGTCGGCAGGGAGCTGGACAGAATCTTAATGCGCTTCTTAAACGAGTAGGTTAGGGTTTCTGTATCGCATTTTCGACTTCACGAAATCGTGCGTTTATTTATTTTTACGCGGAGTTGGAACTTGATTTTTCAAGATTGTGATGTCAATGTGTGTCGTGGTGGTGCGGGGAATTGTTGTTGTTAAAGTTTGATTTGCAATGTTGGAAAGCATTTATGCATGAATTGAATAGTAAATTATCATTGCTTAGTATAACGGGTGTATTTGGTACTGGTGTGTATTGTGGAGTAAGTAGGCAGATCAACAATTTCTCTCATCCTTCCAGGTGTTAAATTGACTGTATTGTTTGATCCGTGTGATTGTGATCGGTTGAATATCTTCTCATAGTGTTCCTTTGGCTGCTTAATTCATCTTTATATATTGATTACTTATTATGATGATTTGTGATTGGGTGTTGGGGTCCCTTTGAAATAGTTTATTTAATGCTTAGTTGGATTTATCTTATGACATTTTGCACTGATGCAAGTTTATAAAAATAGTTTATATTGATATGTCCTTAAACAATTTTTATCCTTTTTCAAAATAAGCTCTTATGAAAATGGCTTACAGCTCATATGAAGACAATTTATTCAATAAATTCTTGAGAAAGTCGTTCCAAATGAAATCTTGGTGTAGTTGACATTGACTGCTGGAATTGTTTGGTGAGTCTGTAGTTAGTTCCTAAAACTCTGAACAATTAGGTTGCATTTGCCTGCCGTTGCACTGCACTTGTTTTCGGTTAGTAGAGGGTCAATGATTTTAGTTTCATCAGATTTTATTAAATGCTTTTCAATTAATAACAGTTATTTTGTGGGGCTACCTTCAAGTAACTATACTGACTGCTTAAGGCTTCATAAACTTTACTTTCTTTTACATGTTTTGGGGCTTTTATCACATGGTGGGTGGGGACTGTGAATTTCATATGGGAAACTATTGGGCATTACTGACAACTTTAGGCATTTTAACATTTCACGTAAAATTGCTTCTTTTTTTAAAATAAAAAATCTTATATATTACCTGTCATTGGTTTCTACAATCAAAACAACTTGACTCTTAGTAATGCATGTGTATTAATTTTCTACTTTTCTTTACATATATATGTTTGGCTATGGTGTGGATTTTGTCACATGGAAGAAGTTTCTCTAATATCTACTACTAAGTATCCAGAAAAGCTGGTAAATTTTTATCTTTTCATGAGACCTTTCTATAATGACTTGCTGCTATCCCCAAAATAGTATTGAAATGCCAGAGATAACATAATAGAGGTGATGGAATTCCAAATTTTCAATAGCTGGCTGCAAGTTGGGTACATCGTAACATCACCTTTGATCAATGAAAATCATGACTTTGAGATAGCAATAAATATTCTCTGCAATGATATTATTAGTTGAAATGAAACGTTCCAGTGCCATAGCATTGACCATTGTATGATAATGGAAAAAATGTCAACCTTTTCTGAGAATTGGCCTTGTCGTCTTTTTTCCCTTTGTATATTGTCATTCTTTTGTTTTTGCATCTGAAATATGGCCATGCAATATGATGATATTTGATGAAAAACTTGCAAATATTCACTCTGTAATTTTATTTTGGGTAAAAAGTCACTTTAGACCCTGAAAATATTAAAATTGAAAACAGGTATCTGAAAGTGTAGTTTTAGTCCTGTCCTGTCATTAAAAGCCCCCTACCTGATACACTTACAATCATTTTGATTGCTGAATTTTAGCATTTACTGTTATTTTAGTCTTTAAACTCTATCATTTATTGACATTCTTTCCTTGAACTCTGCCACCTATCATTTTATTCCTTAATTTTAACCACTTACTGTCATTTTAGTCTTTGAATTTAACCATTTATTGTCATTTTAGTCCCTAAATTTAACCATGTGCTGCCATTGTAAGACTATTTTGATATTTCAAAAGTTCTTTCATGAACTAAATGATAGTAACTGATTAAGTTGAAGTACTAAAATGGTTAAATCCAGAGACTAAAATGATAGATAGTAGGCGTATGTTCAGGGAACAAAATGCTCGGTAAGCGTATCAGGCAAGGCATCTAAGGGCGATACCGAAGTGATAGAGAATAAGAAATTAAACTTTCAGGGAACTAAGTAACATTGAATTACAGTTTTGGAATAAAATTCATAGTTTACCCTTTGATTTGTCATTATGGTCCAACATTACTTTAAGTTAGGCTCGAGGTTATTGTAGATATCTGATGTTCTTAGTGTTTTGTACATTTATGTATTTGCAACAGATTGGTGTTAAATCAGAGTGGAGGGCTCATTGCTACTCTAACTTTTGCTTTCTATTTTTGTTTAAATTTCTCCTCTTTTGGTTGCATGGGTGCAAAATCCGCTTGAAATCATTAATCTCCACCAAACAGGGTATAGCTGTTCTTGACTTCGCCATTTGAAACAATATGGTACATAAACGTAAAACTGTGTTTTATGTTCCTAACATGACAAATCATGGGATTCTTTCCCTGTAACCGAATTGATGCCCAATACATTTATCATGTAAAGCGCATATTATCTTGAGAGACATCTATCGTGATGTCTGGCATGTAATCTGACCTTATCATATTGGTTTTTCTTGAAGGTCTTGTCGGTGATTTAGTGCAATTTTGGTTGATAGAAAGCTGTTCTTTTATGTTAAACTGATCTTTGTTGTTGAGGAAATTGAAATATCACAAATATTGTAATATAAGATTTTAAATTTCTATTTTCCATGCTACAATAATGAACCCCTTGGTTCAAAATGTTACTTCATTCTCACCTATCTCCTTTTGTAGGACAAAAAACCTCGCTTTCCATGCAACAATAATGAAACCCATGGGTTAAAAATGTTACTTCATTCTCACCTGTCTCCTTTTGTAGGTCAAAAAACCTCGTCTTCCATCTGTACCAAGTAATTCTTCAGTCTATACTTATATCTTGTGAAATGTTTTTCCCTGATGGAGATCACTTTCTGGACCATCTTTTAAAGCTTCAAGAAGCGGTAAGTCTCTGCTATATGTTTGTATGCTGCCAGTTCAGTTATACTAATTTTGAGTGAGTTAATTAAATGTTGCTTATTTTGTTGATTGACTGTCTTGTTTATGATCAATGAATTCATTTTGTTGATTTTTCTGTTTAGAGGAGTTACACCCCTTCCACTGCTCTAACAGGCGAAAATATTCAATGGCTACTACCATTTAACTTAAAGCACATACTTATCTATTTCCATTTTTTTCCTGCTATCTATCTGCACAGTAGTTTTTTGTAAGCATGCAGACAGGGATGTGAGGTACGAGATAGTTTTCCTTTGAGCAGAAGCAGTTTTTGCTAATTGATTGTCATCGTACTAAGATGAACATCCAATGGCTCAACAAGCCAGCACTGCATTGACAGATCCTGGAGCAATGCGGGCTACACCACATGTATGTTAGTTACGATAACCACAGCCTAATTCAACAAGTACGGTCCTCAAGCCAGTGACTGTACAAAACCGTGAGCTATTTCTGTGGCTTGATCGGCATTTTTTAGATTCTTTCTGCTGAAAGTAGTGGCCATTTTCTTATATTGCTCTTTTACTGGATTATTTGCGGTTCACATAATAATACAGCTTGTAAAAATAGTGTCGTAGTACAACTTGTAAAGTAGTCTCGTCATTCTCTAAAAAATAGTTTCATTAATAGGATAGGGAGTGTACAATACATACTTTTATGCTTTCAAATGCTTCAAGTCATCGGTTTATAACAGAAACAAAAACATTGTATGCGCAGTGATATAAAAAAACACAACTATCCCAAGTCTGACGCAATGCAAGTTCTCTATTACAGGTCTCTTCCGGATGTGAACACCCAAAAGCATTTCATAATGCCGACAAGCGCACTCCATTTACATGACAAATTATGGAATACCTGTTAAATGGCCATCCCAAGCATTTCACGGAGTGTATATGAACGCATTATAAAAGCTTCCCTTTAAATTGGGTATAACTTCTTAACTTGTCCCAAAAAAAATGAGAATTTTAATTTTTGATCTATACAAATAATGCATCAGAGAAGCATTGTGAAAAAATATTGCTTATCTCTGAGTTCAGAGCAATTTCCTGTGGACTGAAATGGGAAGGACAATATCCCACTAACTAGGGAACAAAATCCGCCGAAATGCCATGATTCCAGATCAACAACGAAAACCATCAACTCCTCTCGTCATGTGCCCCCTAGATTGCAGAGCTAAGCATTCTACCAGCTTTACATGATTGTTATAATATCACAAAATTACTTCTCTATTACTCGGCGCCACCTGCACCAAGCGAACTATCAAAAATCAACATATCAGTTATTACCATATTCCCGGCAATGGCCACACCTCCAACTTCCAATCGATGGTAATTCAACCCAAGGCGAACATTGGCTGTGAATCAAAATCCCACAAATCTCACAACGGAGATCAGGGGCTGGTTCCATCTGCGAACATTGCATACAACTATAGCCGGTGTAAGTTGTAGGTTCTGATTTATCTGCCGCCATATATCCTGACAAGTCCCCAGACATATCAACTCCCTCAAACTGACCACCATCATCTGACTGTAGCAGTTCTGTTACAGAGAAGTAGGTATGGGGTTCAAAATCCATGTAATCATCGTAATTTACATTTTGAGAGTCATTGGGCAGCAGCTGGTTGTCTATGTCAACACCAGAGGCATATTCTAAAGATGTAGATTCCTCTGCAGGATTGGACAGATTACCTGCCTCTCCACCGTAGGTAGAGAATTCAGCATCCAAAGGTACACCTCCAAAAGAATCATCATCACCCTCATTCTTAACATTCCTTCTCACTGCCAGTTTCTGAAGCCCTGGCCCAGAGACATTGACACTGTTCCACTCAATATCCTCATCAATCTTAGGTTCTGTTATCAGTTCAACACTTGAGAGAGAGAAAAGAAGAGGATCATCCTCATCAGGAAAGACAGAACTAGGATCCTCCACAGAAAAGGCGGAAGTATCATCATATACAGGAAAGACGGGAGTAGCAGCTTCACACTCTCTCATATCAGAGATTGCTCCAGAATCAGTATCTGCTCCAGAATGTTCTTTCTTTGCTTTTGTGCGTGACTTTTTGCCTTTGCCCTCTGGTCTCTCAGGCTTCACATCAGAGTAAGGACAAACAGGTGATTTTATCCTTCGACACTTGCAACATTTGAAGCCCAACACACTAGAAAGTTTGGATTCTTCAAGTTCAACAGCTTCAGCATGATACCAATCTGTGAAAAGCAAACATATCAGATAAACAATTATAATCACCATTAACATTTCAAAAACTATTTACTACAGAAAATCTTACTTTGGCATGTCTCACAGCAAATATACATCAGATCAGACATATATGGCTTTCGACACAAGTGACAAACAGGTTTTACTTCTGGTATGTTTGAGCTCCCTTTCAAAAGTATGTTCCTGAGCTTGAAATCATTGCTATCTTCATTATTTTTCTTTTTCCATATAATACCCCAAGAACAGTTTTTGCGATGACGCTTTCCAGCTGAAGTGGCCACAGAAGCGACTTGTTGCTTGTCAAGATGATTATCATTTATCCTAGTAGTTGGTTCTTGTTCAGAACATTTAGCCTTTGTCTTGGAAGATTTCTGTACTTGATCAAGAGTTTTAGGCCTTGATCTCTTCAAAGCTGTCCCAGAGTTATTTTCTCGTCCTCGTAGGAGTAATGGACTGGTAGGAGATTCATTACTATTCTCTTTCTGAGCAAGTAATCTGGCATGGTAACATTGCTTACACGTTCTCAAGTACTCAACTTCATTTGCAGAGGCTATTGGATTTGTGGAACAACCCTCGTGACAATAACCTAGCACCCCCATAAGGAACAAGATACATTTATGAACATGAATAATAAAAATGCTTGGATTTTAAATATCAAACATTAATAAAAAGTTTCGTTTATGTCTAACTGTTAGGTACCAGACATAATCTTTAACTAAAACAAGAGATGGGAAATAATACAAGAAATTATCACGTCTCTCTCTCTACGTGTTCAAGGATAAAACAATACACTCACTATCTTCTAAGAAAACATTAAAAGTGACTCTTTTCTCTCCTAATTTCTAAAGCATTTTAAAAAAGAGTGGTGGAAGAGATTTGGGATGATCGAGAGCCCTTATATAGCAATTGGTAGAAAGTCTATTAACTGAACCCACCCACGAGGTACTTTCGCTTAACAATTATCCCGCTTGAAGATTTTGATTGAGTTAATTGAATCTTTATGCTAACTTTATTATAGGTCATGGTAGGATCAACGACATACACACTTTGTCAATGCAAACCAATTTTGTCATAATATTTACTGGATTTTCTTTGGTATAAATCTTTTGTATGTTCACACTTTGTTCATCTACTACCTTTTGAACAAAGTGATGCCTATATACTTAAGCGTTTTGTCCTTAGAATGAAAAACATTTTTTTTGCAATTACAAGACACTCTAACTATCACAAAACATAGTAATCTTCTACTCCTTGTGCTCAAGTTCCTCCATTAACCATTGAGAATCCAGATAACTTCCTTGCATGTTTTAGTAACTACCATGTACTTAGTTTTTGAAGTGAACAAAACCACAACATCTTGTAACTTGGAAAATCAACTTAGCACCCTTATTGTAAGTATAAAGACGTAGGGTGTTTTTGGATTTCTGTCAAAATACCTAAACCAACTTTCCGTTTCTACTAAACACTACCAATGTATTTGACACTTCTTTCATATTCACTTAGAAGCAAAATTTACCTCAAACTCTAGTTGATTTAAAAGCAACAATAAGTTGTTTTTTTCAACTTTAGTTGAATTCAACTCAACTTAATTTTCTAACTAAAATCTAAAATCCAAACATATAACCAGAAGTATAAAGGTATCACTTTGTTGTTTATAATTGTTTAATATCACTTTGTATCATATAATAAACACACTTAATTGTTTATGTCCAGAAAGATTTGGCCACTCCTATTGTTTTCAACATAACTTATTCTGACTAGTAGAGTTCTATTTATCCAATACTATGTGATCAAATAAAGTATTTAGATTGTTGATATGATTCATTACTAAATTCATTTGAAGTGTATAAAGTTTTTTCTCTAAAGTAATTATTGCGTGAAGTGGTTTATCATGATACAATTTGACGAGGGCATCCCAAGTCTCCTTCAAGCTTCTTTTTCACAAGATGGGATAAAACTGAATATGCCATTGTTACCAATCTCATCTCTAATATTTAAAGGTCTACTTTCAATAGCACCTACACAATTATCTTTTCTCAATATATCCCTTGTCTTAAATTTTCAGAAGGATAAATTACTCTCCTTCAACTTTACTATATATCATATTTTGTTATCATTATGTCATACCAAATTTTTCAACAAAATCAGTTTATGCAATTTCCACTATGAATTGTATGGTCTATTTGAACAATGGTGATAGACCATGAACTAATACACTAGATGAGTTCCTAGGAAAGATATATAGATCACTAATGGACACACTTAAATACAAGTTTTTTCTTGCCCTAACAATCCTAGCATGCACTTTCACACTATCACACTTTATATTCAATAACAAGAATAATTATTTTCTTATGTTAAAGATCATACTATAATTGTGACCAAAAAACATATCACTAGTGGACACACTTAGATACAAAATTCACTTTGCCTTAACTTTTCTAGGCATGCCACTTCCACATGACCGCACTTCATATGTGAAAGATTATACTAACTACTATTGAAACAACTGATAAACCATGAACTAATGAACTAATCCACCAGGTCAGGTGAGTTCCAAAAAAGATAGGTCAACATACTTAAATACCAATTTTTTCCTTGTGACACCAAAAAGAAGAAAGACAAGTCACTAACGGACATACTTAAATACCAACCAATTTTTCCTTGTGACACCAAAAAGAAGAAAGATAAGTCACTAACGGAAATACTTAAATGCCAACCAAATTTTTCCTTGTGACACCAAAAAGAAGAAAGATAAGTCACTAATAGACATACTTAAATACCAAGAGTTAGATATTATTAGATATTTCTATTTCTGTAATGGGTTTAGTCCATATTTTTTTGTATGTTAGGTATCTATCTTATTTTTCCTTTATTTTAATATGGTATGTAGAGCATAAGGTTAGAGTTCAACTTTTTCTAATGAACCCACTCTTCCTTGCTGCTTGAGCCGTCGTCGTTGTTGTCACCAATAGGTCGGTGATTGGATTTGCCCTTGTCATCTATGACTTCTACTGCTACCACTATGTCGGATTTGTCTATTTATACTATGTCAATGTTCTTCACTCCATTGATAATTAATTATGACACTTGGATCTCAGATATTAAATTATGACTTAAGAATAAAGTTATCTTCATCATCTTACCCATCCAAATGTTGTTGAAAATTAGGTTTTACATTGGTTGAAAATTGATGCTCAATTATGCATTATTATCAAATATACTATTCACTCATCTTTAAAACAATTTTTTCGTACTCATGAGGGACGTGTTCAAAAGTTTGGGTGTGTCCAAATCTCCTCACTATTGTTGCTCCCAAATGTCTTGATGGTACAATGGTTGAATATTTGGGTAAACTTCATGCTCTTCATGATTTGATTAAGTCATTGCCTCCTACCTCCACTCCTTAAGAAGGAGAGCAAAAATCCAAGTCCGTCATGTTATTAGGCTTACTTGGTCTTTCTGATGATTATTCTTGTGTTCATTATCAAATTTTTGGGATCTCTTGTTGTATCCAATTTTACTTCCACTTATTCTATTCTTCTGTGTGTCAGGTAAACACACCACTTATATATACTTCCTCCTGTTGATGACTCTTCTGCTTTAGTTTCTAAATGTAATAATCACACTCGCACTCGCCCTCACAAATCGAGTAAAGGGCGTCACAAGTGTGACCATTGTGACAAACTTAGCCACAAAATTGATAGGTGTTATGTCTTGCTTGGTTGTTCTCATAGATCTGTTGTGGTTGCCCAAACCAATATTCTACTATGGATCCTACTTCATCTGATACCCAAGGCTAGCATGTTATTTTCAATGAATTTCTTAAATGATAGGAGGATATCACAATATTATCAATAATCAGTTATGGCATCGCCATAGCAGAAAGTGGTGGTAGATTTTCTGGTCACTGCCACAACATGGCAGTGGCGATGCGGTTTTTTCATGGCAGTCTATGGTGGCCACTTTTTGCATCACGAGATGCTAACGATGAACAAATATAGCAAAAAAGACATAAAGAATGAGGCTTGCTGCGGCGACGCAAGGTCCGATGAGAGTGGATAGCAAAGCGCGCAGTTACAATGACTGTGTGTGCAGCGACGACAATGATGTTGTGTGAGTGAGGAACCCTAACAATAACATAGCTGACCTAAGATGAATTGTGTCACATAATACCCAGACCAATTAAAATATGAACAATAATCCATATAGCTGGCAGCATGACTTATGGTTTGCTAAAAAACAAAAACTGCAACAAAAATCTAAGAAGAATTGGGCCATATCATACCCGGTCCAAATAAAATGTTATAATGCTAATCTAATAATAACAACCAATTGTTGTGATTGAACCTAATAACTGCAGAAAACCCTAAATTAAATTAGGTCATGTCATACCCGACCAATTAAAATGTTATAAGTTAACCTAATAATATTCTATATTCTATACACAACACATGAACCTAATAATTGCAGAAAATCCTAAATTAAATTGGGTCATGTCATACCCGGTCCAATTAAAATATTATAAGTTAACCTAGTAATATTCTATACATAACACAGTAACTTACTAATAATCTAAACATAATATTATTATTAGTTATGGTTACGCAATGCTCATGCCATAATCCGTTATGAATTCTGTTATAACTTTATAAAAGTGTTTTAGGGTCTCCGATATTTTCGGTTATTCGATATTGATAACATTGGGATATCATCATAACTCTAGTTCCACTGTTTTCGTTGCACATTCAGGTACATCTTTTGTTGGTTTCACTAATTCTATTGGTCTTTGGGTTCTCGACTCAAGTGTCACAAATCACATTACTGGTAATAAATCTTTTTTTCTCCACTTTGTCTACCTCTGGTTATTTAAATAGCTCTAACATCTCATCCCATAGTGTTGGTATTGTTCATCTCCTTCTTTCTTTATCTATTGATAATGTTCTTTATGTTCCTAAGTCTATTTATCATATAAGTCCTCAGTTAGGAAAACACATTCATAGTTCTTTTCCTAGTAGTGTCTCACAACGCCCCATTTATCTTAATTTACTCTAACATTTGAGGACCAAGTCATAATAAGTCTAATTTAGGAGTTCATTATTTTGTCACTTTTATTGATGAATATTCAAGATGTACTTGGTGATTTTATGAAAAATCGTTATGAATTGTTTTATATATTTCAAATCTTTTACGACGAAATTAGAAATCAATTTGGAATTTCTATTCGAATTTTACGTAGTGATAATAGGTGTGGGTATCTTTCTCATTCTTTTAAAAATTTTGTGGCTTCTCATGGTATTTTTCATTAAACTTCATGTGCTTACCTAAACAAAATAGGGTAGGTGAGTGCAACAATAAACATCTTGTACTATTTTAATCAATGGTGATGTTCCTCAGTGTTTTTAGGATGATGTTGTTCTTAGTGCATGTTATCTTTAGTTTTAGATGATAAAATTCCTCATTCTATTTTATTTTCTCATGACCCTCTCCACCCGTTACCTCCTAAAAGTTTTTGGGTCCACATGGTTTGTTCATAATTTTAGTCATGGTCTTTGATAAATTATCACCTAAGTCCCACAAATGTGTTGTTTTAGGGTTCACTTGATCACAAAAATGATATAAATGTTTCTCACCTCTCAACCGCCATTTTATTTCAGCAGATGTCACATTCAGTACATGTTCCCTTTACTTTAAGTATTCTCCTTCTCTTATGCCGGTATCTAATCAATGGAAAGAGTCAGCACCTCCACCAACTCTTCGAGTGTAGAGTCGTTGTTAGACTTCCCAAAATCCATCAGGTGACTCTCTTCTAGAGCCAACACCTCCACTCCTCCCGACTCTGACAGTTGAACATGATCTTTCCATTGCCATCCATAAAGGTGTACATTCTACACGTAATCCCTCTCCACATTATACTTCTTTGAGTTACCATAGACTATCTTAACATTTTTATACATGCCTTTCATCCTCTTTTGTATTCCATTCCAAAATCTATCAATGATGGTTTAGCTCACCCTGGTTGGCATCATGTCATGCTTGATGAAATGAATGTGCTTTAAAATAATGGAACTTGGGAATTCGTTCCTGTACCTTCTAGGAAATCTATTGTTGGTTGAAGGTGGATTTTTGTTATTGTTATCAAAGTTGGTCCTGATGGTACTATTGATCATCTCAAAGCTTGTCTTGTGGTTAAGGGTTATACACAATTTTTTTGTTTAAACTATGGTGATAAGATGACTTTTGTTTGCTTATTCATAATCATGGTTGCTCTTCAACGATGACCTCTTTATCAACTGAGTTTCAAAAATATCTTTCTTGATGGAGATTTGCAGGAAGAAATTTATATGGAGCAACCTTCCGACATTGTTGGTCAGGGGGAGTCTTCTGGATTGATATGTTGTCTCCGCAAATCCTTATAATGGCTTCAAGTCGTCTCTTAGGGCTTGGTTTGGAAAATTTAACAATGTTGTTCAACAATTTGGTATGACTCTCAGTGCCAAAATTTAACAATGTTGTTCAACACCCATGGATCCCAATGCCAAAATTCTACCCAATCAGGGGAGCCTCTCTTAGATCCTGAGAAGTACAAAAGATTAATTGGAAAATTGAATTATCTTAATGTTACTTGTCTTGATATTTTCTTTGCAGTTAGTGAGGTGAGTAAATTTCTTAATTTCTCATGTGAAGACCATTGTAATACAGTCATTTGTATACTGAAGTACTTTAATGGCTCTCCAAGAAAATGTTTGTTATATGGTCACAATAACTATGTTAAAGTTGTATGTTATCCATCTAATAGAATATTAACTTTTAGATATTGTGTCTCTATTGGTGATAACTTGATCTCTTGGAAGAGCAAGAAACAAAATGTTGTGACGAGATCTGGTGCAAAAATAGAATATAAAGTTCCCTCTAAAAAAGTTTTGTCAAAAGACATAGACCGTGGCGTGGCATTAATTCTAGCTCTCATTTCTTGCTTTTTATTGCTAACTGCCCAGACAAAGAAGGTCAGAGAAGGCTCAGGTATGATTAAGTCTCAATCGATTCTCACTACCGAATCGATTTCTCCCAAGGCTAAAGAAAGCACTGAGCCTGCTCCGAAAATGCT
>Ga0123342_1006972_pt1 | contig 15276 bp, 13 predicted proteins | sample Turbeawhitnodule_FD_89960 | JGI IMG/M metagenome (GOLD analysis project Ga0123342, IMG submission 89960) | Root nodule microbial communities of legume samples collected from Mexico - Turtle bean Mexico white nodule | ecosystem: Host-associated > Plants > Roots > Nodule | place: Mexico: Nepantla... | reverse complement strand
AGACAACAAAATTACGCGTCTCACATGTGAACCCCACCTCTTGTTCACTGTCAGACTCACAATTTTGTATCTTCCCTAATAGTTTTTTAAACCTTACAATTAAACATGTGTGGATGCTTCTATGTACTGACGTTATGAATTTTTAACAGCAGGCCCCAACACACCCAATTCTCCTCTCCTCATATGTATGGTGCACTGTCCGCACCCAATCACATGCAGTATGATTTCATTCATCTCCTACTTATTGCAATTACTCGATTACTCCATTAACAAATTAACAACAAAATGCATGAACTGTTTATTTTTTATTCAGGTCACTCTCTACAGTGCATAATCAAGTCGGCCATTCCTCTGAATTGCAGCGTATTCATGGTTTACAATCTCAAAATTCTATATGGCCTGTCAACCCAATGTATCCTAGGTATCTAGATAGTTTCACCTTTTCTTATGCTTCTACATGAAATTTACTAAAATGTTCTTCACCATTTAACAAATCAGCATAAAGTATCAAGCACGTGGTTGCTTTTTTTTTTGTTTGTCTTAGGTTGGAGCCATACTCAGGTCTTGACACTGCTTTGGTCCCAATGCCATCAATGCCTTATCAACAAGGTTTTAGACCAATGCTGCCTGAGCCTGCAGTTCGTTCTGCATTCTCAGTTGCCAATTATGGTCAACAACCTAGCTTATCTGTGATGAGCAATTCCCATGGATCCGGATCTTCAGTGCCTCCGACCAATCAAATGTTTGCCTCAAATTTCCACTTTGGTTACTACTTCACAAAAATATTGCCATTTAAGGCTTTATATATAAATTTAAAAGCATTAAATAATCATATAATATTTAGAAATATCTCTCTATATATAATTACATTTTATTTCTTTATATAATATTAATTTATCTCTCTTGTTAAAAAAACTTTGTAGATATGTGTCAAAAGATGGTATAGGAAAGTAAAATTTAAAATAATGTATCTTTAAAGAATGGATTTATAAAACTTAATACATAGAAATAATTGTTGAGGGAAATACTCCCCCCCAAAAAAAAGTTAGCCATAAAAGTGATTTATCCGTTTTCTTTACCAATAATTTATTATGTAAAAAATTGAAAACAACTTTTACATTGCAATCATTTTAAAGTGGATAACTATTTATATCCATTTATCAAATATAACATTTTATTTACTCTGTTAGTAAGATTCCATTATTGCAGGTATTCCTCATTGTATCAAAATCAAAATCAGGGTCATTACCATCATCCCCAAGTGATCATGATGCCCAATAATCAAGCGCAGCAACGTAGTGCCTCAATGCAACAGTGGTGAGCAACCAATTTATCAATAACCATTAACACTCTCTACTATTGAAGGATCCAGTGCCATTTTGTTTCACCAAGTGGTACAATAATTTATATATGTTATAATTATTCATTACTTTTCAAATAAAGGTCCCAGGGTGTGTCGAATCACAATAGTAAATATAATCAAAGGATGAATACCCCTAATCTGCAGCGGCATAGTTCTCGGGCTGAAGCATCGAGTTCACGACTTTCTATTGCTCCCGTTTTAAGGTATAAAAAATGTACACTATATTGCATGATTTTTTAGACTATAAAGTGAAAAAAAAACTTTTATTGTTGTTTATATTTTCATTTTGTGGATAAAAAGTTTAATAATAACATAAAAAGTTTATCTAGAATACAAGAAGAAGCCACTATTCCGAATGAAGTACGGATTAGTCGGGACATGTATGTTGAACGAACTTCATCAACTGGGTAACTTACTTTAGCTATCTATGATTTCTCTTGCAACTTGCAGCTTGTAAAATTAGGATACTAGTACGTGTTCTTATTTACTTGGTTGAATTTGTTAATAGGTCCCAACCTTCGGAAGCGATTAGAAGGATCCTAGATATGAATCCTTCGCGGTTGATTAGGCGTTCCATTACTGCTGGACAAACTGAAAGGGTAAAATATTTAGAGCATGAAGTATTTTTTATTTATTTAAAGGTAGAATTATGAATATGTACTATCACGACTTTGAGTTATAAAATACATTGATAATGTGTTGACAATCCTCTACGAGATAAATCTGGTGATAGAAAAAAAAAATTTCATCAATTGATCAAATCATAATTATAAGCTATATCTTTCCTTTTGTAGTTAAAATATTTTCTTATGATTTGGGAAATAAGTTGTTTCCATTGAGAGAGATAAAAAACATATATTATCATTTGCTCATAAACAATACAATACTTTAGTATAGTAGTATCACCAATCTAGATGTTCTCCCTTTCGGTGTGCATGTAAATGGTGTTAATGGTGTTTTTTATTTCTTCCCTTAAAGACAGCCATTCTTAAACCTGAAAAATTGATTTTGTACAGGTACATTATAAACCACCACCTCGTGGTCGTCCTCCAAAACGAAACTACGAAGAGTATTTTCAACGTGAAAAGGTAAGCGTTGTACTCCAATTTGAAACAAATTATCTCATTAGTTTTAAAATAGGTCTTTGAAAGTGTAAAAAGGTGTATAAAATTGGTGGTTTATCGACTAAAAGCGTGAATATACGTTGTTTCTCGTTATACTGTGATAAAGAAGAATATATGAACCCTAGAATGATGCAGTCTTGGCTTGTTTTGAGTAGTTGCATAAGGTTTCTTCAGAAATAGGAAATGCTGGAACAACTTCAACATCCCAACAAGCCCAACATATTCCTTGCAGTTATCAAAACGCCGCAGCCACAAATGCCCCCATTGCTCCTAGGTAGACGCTGCAGCTCAAAAGTCAATATCTAATGCTGCTCTTCTCATCATACTTTAAACATTTAACTTATAAGTGCTGAAGAAACTGAAAATTTTAATGGTTCTGAATTTTCAGGCAATATGTAAACTCTCTGTGTGACATAGAACTTGGAAGGATGGGTCATTCCTTTGACCCCCAGCTTACATTATTCAAACCAGGTAAATTCCAATTTTCTTTTATTGTGTTGGTTATTTACCATTAGTATTGCATTAGTGGTCAGTTTAGAGGACGGTTAGTATTTCTATTTTATAACTTTCAGTAATTTTAATTTTATTATATATATATATATATATTATTGAAGTAAATTAAAATGAAAGTATCAATTCAGCAATTTTGTAATTTCGTGCAATTACGTTCAATCAGTATCTACAATTTTTTTTCTTTTGTTATTTCCTTCAATTAGTTTCTACAACTGGTATCAGAGCCAGTATGCTATCATGAAATCTACCCAATTATCAGTTTCTATCCTTGATGGAAAAAATTACAATCGGTGGTGTGTGCCGATGAGAGTTTTGTTTGATTATCATGAGTTATGGGATGTCGTTGAGAGTCGAGTGTATGCATTAGTTGATAATGTAATTGAGACGCAACGAGTAACACATCGTGATTAGAAGAAAAAGGACAATAAAGCTTTGTATCTCATCCATCAAGGGATGAATGACGAGACGTTTGAGCAGATAGAAGGAGCAACAACTGCAAGTGAGGCTTGAATCATTTTGACAAGATCAAGAGGGTGCATCTTCAAACCCTAAGACGCCAATATGGACTGCTGCAAATGGAAACCTTAGAGACTGTCGATGTCTATATAAATAAAGTTCTTGGCTTGACAAATCAGATGAAGACCAATGATGAAACACATTCGGAGCAGGCAAAGGTGGAGAAGAATTTGAGGTCTTTAACTCTCAGATTTGAACATGTTGTTGCCACAATTGAAGAGGCCAATGACAGTAAGGTTATTGTCCGGTTTTCTACGAGCGCATGAGTAGCGGATGAACAACAATAAGATTGAAAAACCAATTGAACAAGCTTTACAAGCACAAGCCTCAATTGGTAGCTCCTGTCGTAAGCATGGTAGTTCACGAGGCAGAGGACGGGGATGTGGTGGTAGCTATTCCAACAAATGTCGTGGTGGCCAAAATCATGAAGGCGCTGAGCAAAACAACACTGGTTCCAACTACAATCCAAGTTCAAATAACTCTGGAGTACGTGGTCGTGGAGGATGAGGAGGCATGTATAATAAATCAAATGTGGAGTGTTATAACTGCCATAAATGCGACCATTATGCAAATGAGTGCAGATCAAAAGGTGATAATCATGTTGACAATTGTGCTCAAGAAGAAAATAATCACAAACAAGATGAAGAGGATCATGCAGTACTAATGGCAACCATATCAAATGAAACTCCAAACAATCAGACGTGGTATTCGGATACAGGTTGCACGAATCATATGTGTGGTCAGAAGGAGCTATTTGCAAATTTGGATGACTCATTTCGCACAAAAGTGAAATTTGGTGATGACAGGTTCGTTCCGGTGACTGGAAAAGGGCGAATTCTTATCACATTGAAGAACGGTGATCACAAGTACATCTATAATGTTTTCTATGTACCTGATATGAAAAGTAATTTGTTGAGTATGAGACAATTGGCCGAAAAGGGTTACGTGATGCAAATAGTTGAAAATCAATTCTGAATTTTTGATAAAGAAAGGTAGTTTGATTCTTAAAACCTTTTTATCAAAAAACTGTTTGTTTCCAGTAGATTTTCATTGGGTGATTTCAAATCCTTGAATGCAATAGTGAATATTGAATCGTGGTTATGACATTTACGCTTTGGGCACTTAAATTTCCAGATTTTGGAAAATCTCTCCAAACGAAATATAGTGAATGGTTTACCCCATATTCATCACCCTGATCAATTGTGTGAGGCTTGCATTTTTGGAAAGAATCACATGATACCATTTGTTAAGGAGCCTTGGCATTAAAATTTCCTTTGAAGCTTGTTCATACAAATGTTTGTGGCCTGATGAGCATATCATCGATTGGAGGTAAAAAAGTATGTTTTAACCTTTATTGATGATTTCTCAAGGAAAACCTGGATTTATCTATTGAAAAACAAGGATGAGGTATTCCACTGCTTTAAAATATTTAAAGCATTTGTTGAAAGACAAAGTGACAGACTAATTAAGATGGTGCATATTGATGGAGGGGGTGAGTACAACTCTATAACGAGTTCAAGAGCCACTATGAAGAACTTGGGTCGCAACATAATATAACCTGTCCCTACACACCTCAACACAACGGAGTTGCCGAGAGAAAGAATAGAACAATCATGGACATGACGAGGATCATGCTTAAAGCGAAAGGTAAGCTAAATTATTTTTGGGCTGAGGCCGTAACACAACTTTGATTGAGGCATGGAGTGGATTCAAACCCAATGTGCAACACTTGAAGGTATTTTGGTCAATTACTTATGCTCATGTCCCAAGGCAGCAAGATCGAAGTTGGATGATAAGACAATGAATACCATTTTCATTGGATATAAGCATGGGGATACAAACTGTACAATCCAATGACAAAGAAGATGATTACCAGTCGTGATGTTACATTTGTCGAAGATGAGGAATGGCAATGGAATGCAGCAACTGAAATGGATTCGAAAAAAATGATATATTTACGTTTTGAACGATGATGTGGAAGATGAAGTCACTCTTGAAGCACTGCAATTCAATCTGAAGCTATAATTCAACCTGAAGTTTCAGCTTCAATTGCAATTATGATGGAGCGACTAAGAAGGCAACAACGACAACCTGTACACCTTCAAGATTACAAAGTAAATCTTGATGATGAAGTTGATGACAATGGAGAATTGGTTCACTTTTCTTTTCTTGCAGATTCAGAACCCGCGAGACTTGCAGATACCATTCAACACCCCAAATGGAAAGAGGCTATGAATGAAGAATTGATGACGATTAAGAAAAACAATACATGGCAGCTCACTGATCTTCCGAAAGGACACAAAACAATTGATGTGAAGTGGGTGTACAAGATTAAAGTGAAAACAAATGGTGAGATTGAAAGATACAAGACAAGGTTGGTGGTAAAGGGATTCGAGCAAAGAGAAGGCTATGATTACGAAGAAATATTTTCTCCTGTAACTCAAATGGAAACAGTGAGATTAATCATTGCTTTAGCTGCACAAAGCCAATGGAAAATTCACCAAATGGACGTGAAGTTTGCATTTCTAAACGACCCACTTGATGAAGAGGTTTATGTAAAACAGCCACTGGGTTTCATACAATCTGGCAAAGAGGAGAAGATGTACAGACCAACAAAGGCTTTATATGGTCTTAAACAGGCACCAAGAGCTTGGAACAAAAGTATTGATTCATTTCTTCATACCACTGTATTCAAAAATGTGCATCAGATCATGGTCTTCATGTAAAGACCAATGATTATGGAGATTTTCTAATTTTATGTCTTTATATTGATGATGTGATTTTTACAGGAAGTCATCTCAAAATGATTTGTGACTTCAAGCATATCATGATGAAGGAATTTGAGATGACTGATCTCGGTCTTATGTCCTACTTTTTGGGCATTGAAGTCATCCAAGGAGACGATGAAATCTTCATTCACCAGAAGAAATTTGTTGCTGAGTTTTTAAAAAAGTTTAAGATGGAGGATTCAAACTCAGTTAAAACTCTAATTGAAACTAGAATTAAGCTTACGAAGAAAGGTGATGGGCGAACTGTAGATGCAACATACTTTAAGCAAATTGTTGGGAGCCTTAGATATCTCACGTGTACTAGACCCGACATATGCTATGTTGTGGGATTGGTCAGTCGATACATGGAGTCACCTCAACAAGTTCATTTACAAGTTGTAAAGAGAATTACGCGCTACATCAAAGGTACTACAACTTTTGGTCTATTTTACTCTTCATCTAAGAAGATTGAGATCGTCAGATACTCAGACAGTGATTGGGGTGAATATTCAAATGAGAGGAAGCGCACAAGTGGTTATTGTTTTATGATCGAAAATACTGTTTGCTTGTGGTCATCAAAGAAACCGTCAATTGTTGCATTATCTACTTGTGAAATTGAGTATGTAGCAACAACAACAAGTGCTTGTCAATCAGTTTGGCTCAACAATTTCATGACTCAAATTGGTTTTAATCTAGATGTTCCAATCAAGAGTTATGTTGACAATGTCTCTGCAATTAATCTTGCAATTAATCCGGTTTTTCATAAAAGAAGTAAACACATTGATATTCGATATCACTTCATGCGAGACCAAGTTGGGTAAAACATGCTCAAATTGGAATACTACAGATCAGAAGATCAGATTGCAGATATTCTCACTAAGCCATTGAAGATCGATGCTTTCATCAAGTTAAGAGATTTGTTGGGCATGAAGGTTGTTCCAAATTAGAATTGAGGGAGGATGTTGGTTATTAATTTAGATTTTATTAGTCTTAAATTATTTACCGTTAGTATTGCATTAGTGGTAAGCATATAGGGTTGTTAGTATTCCTATTTTATAACTTTCAGTAATTGTAATTTTATTATATATATTATTCAAGTAAATCAAAATGAAAGTATCAGTTCAGCAGTTTTGCAATTTTATGCAATTACATTCAATAAATTTCTACAACTTTTTACCTTTTGTTATTTCCTTCAATTAGTTTCTACATATTGAACACTGATGAAGAAATTTGGTAAGATAGTCGGTAATTAATTTTCTTGTTATTCAACAATATTCTAGTAAGCTACGGGAAGTTTATATCACTATAGTTAAATTATATAGCAAGCCAGCATTACATATTTTGAGCAGAAAACTTCATAATATATGACAAATGGTGATTTTCTTAATGCAGGGAAGTAATGTGCCTGGAGTTCTCGGAATATATGAGACCATTCTCTAGAAGTTGGACAGGAAGATTTCAATTTGTATCTTTAAAAACTCGTTATTTCAAATTTTCATAATCAAAGACAAGTTTTCACAATATCATTTGCACATATAAAATTTGACATCTCAAAGAAAAAGGGTTATGTAATATGTTTTCATGTGCAAGTAATTTAAAAACTCATGCTGATGTTGGTTTGGGTCTACCAGTTTTGCAAGTAGTGCTGGATAGCTTTATAATCTCTTGCTTGTGTTAATGTTTTTCAAGCCACCGCACATACTAAACCCTATGACCTTAACCACTAATATATCCATAAGGAATAATCCTCCTTTTGCGTCCTCACTTGCTAGCTATGCTCAAAACCCTATCCTACAAGCCACAAGAGGCTTATCCTTTGGCTCCGGATCTTCACTGCATCTACGTATGAAATGTTTAGCCTCAAATTTCCATTTTGTTTACTTTTTTAGGAAAAATTATCATTTAAGCTTTTATACAAAATAAAAAATATGAAATAGCCATAAAGTCAGAAAAATAGAATTAATTTATATTTTACTTCTTGGAGATATCAAAACAGTATAAAAAGTAAAGCAAATAAAAATTGATGTCTTTTTTTTATTGAGGAAGAATCAAAATAACCTTTCCAAAACTATCTATATGTGTTCAATTTGGTTAATTAAACAGTTGAATTACAAGTTTATATGGAATATATCTAGTTTATAATTCACTTATAAAGTCTTGAAATTATATATGACACTTTAAGAAATAAACTCAATTTGATGTGAAGTATATATTTTCTTAAAATGTGAAAGTGTTGGTACTTTATTGAGGTAATATCAAAATGTTCAACCAATAGGTTAAAAAAATTTAATATATACATTTAGTTTTTTTTTTATCAGCAAAGAATGAATATAAATTAAAGGGATACAAGAGGGGTATCCCAACCCTTTTACACTTAACAACACATCCCACAAAGGGAAAAGATGCAATGCTAATAATTACTGAAAACTAGAAGCCTTACACTAGTGATTGGCTCTATCAAACAGCTAAAAAAGGAAAACAACCAATAACATGAAAGACCTCAAACGCTCCCTCATAGTATCTTCCTCTATGATTTCCTGTACTCGTTGTTGGGTAATGCTTCCATCCTATACAGTCTTGCTTATGTTCACTTCACAAAACCAACTGGTGACCGCGCTAGATTGTAGGCACCTGGGTATATCTTCACGGCCAATTCCACTGTTTCGCACTTCAAGACAAAAAACAGCAGCTCCCTGCTTCTGCTGTTCTTCAGTTGCTGCTTTAAATTCAAGCCAGTAAATTGGAAACCAACCATAAAAAACTCCAGCACCAGTGCAATCAACCAGCTTACTATTATCACTATATCAATTCTTTTTTCCTCTGCATTCCTTCAGGACCCACTGTTATGTCGTCCTTCTACCCCTGCCCAGCCCAAAATTGGCATCACACTATATGCACCTTTCGTATACCCATGCTCCTACCTCGTATCCTCTACGTCTGGTGTCCAACACAAACCCCATCCATAGTGAACAAGCAAGCTAGAAAGCCACCTATCAGCAACAACGAACCCAAAATCTGTTCAGGTACTGTCCAACAACCGCCCCTGCTTGGTTCATTGTTGCTACATCAGAGTAATGATATGCATCAACTCTCCCTTAACACTCCTGCACCTCACCACGCTGCCACGTTCATAGCTTCAATTTGGTGGCATTCTTCAAGACCCATTAACCATCTAATCCAACGGAGCTAGCATCCCACTCTAACACTTGCAGCCTTATCAGTACCCAACCCTTGCAGCAACACGGGATTTTTATTCCTTCAATCCTTACGTACTGCCAAAGCTACTAAAGTAAAAGCACTGCCTTGTCGCTTCTTCACAGTAACTACAAAAGAGCCCTAGCCAACGCAGCTTTGTCCAGTCTGTAAATCCACACCTGTAGCCAAGAATATGTATACCATAACAGCAGTGATAAGGACCACCCTTTTTTAGAAGAGACCAGATACAAGCCTCCCAGCATAGGGCAAACCAGCAGCCATCAGATTGTTCACCGACCCCTTATCTTAGGATCCCTATTATTTATAACTCTTGATACAAAGCATTGGTATAAGATCCAATTTGTGAAAGAGTAATTAAACCTGTGAGCTTTGTTCTTCATCCAAAGTCACAATTTGAGCTGTGCTTGTTATAATACCTCTTCTGCGTCTACATTTAGTTGTATACATTTAGTTGTTGAAGGAAATAACTTTCAAAAAAGGTTACTATTAAAATAACTTGGCCTGCTTTCTTTAAAATTAATTGTCATACAAGAAATTTAAAGCAACTTTTAATTTTAAAAGTGGAGAAATATATCGATTTATCAAATATAACATTATATTTATTTTGTTAATAAGATTCCCTTATTGTAGGTATCTTCCATTGTGAGGATGCCAAATGGTCATGGACAACAAAGTAGTGCTTCTGTGCCACAGTGGTAAGCAAGCTTTATCAATAACCATTTTTACATACTCTCGCCTAGAAGATGAAATGTCATTTATTTATTTATTTTCCAAGCGGAACATTAATTTCTATATGATATTATAATTCATTAATTTTCTAATAAAGGTTCCAAATTGGTGAATGCAATCTAAGGATGATGAGTCCCAATCTACAAAGGCAGATAAACACAATTATTGGTTCGCAGACACTTATTTCAGGGATTCTGGGCCACTCAAGTACAAGGACAACTGAAGTAACTAGTTCAAGAGTTCCCAACTCCAGGGAGGCTGAGATTGCACAAGTTTTAAGGTATTGGATTTTTTAATTCTTCATTTGAAATTTATTCTATTATTTCATTTTCTCATGTTTATCCAGAATGCAACAAGAGGCCACTCTATCAACGAATGAAGTCCAAACCAGTCGCGACACAGGAAAACATCTAGCAACTTCATCAACTGGGTAGTTTACTTTAAGTTATCTATAATTTCTCTAAGAACAAGCAAAAAAGAAACAGCATTTGAAAAAGTATTTTTTAGAACATGTTTAACCAAATTTACAAGCAGGAAGGTATAAAACAAAGAAAGTACTGAATGTCCATTCTAAAGCGATTGCATTAAGGTTTAAGAAAGGGATAATAAAAACTTAAGTAAGAAATTAATAAACGTAATGAGTGATGTGATTAAAAAAAGTAAGAAAAAATATGCATGCAGTGAAAATGAAAAGAAAGAAGAAGTATATTTTTAATAATGCAGAGAGAAAGATAAGTACAAAAATAATAAGGTGAAGGGCGAAAATAATAGGAGGAAAAATAATATATTTTGTCATATTTTTACTGGGAAAGAGGCTCGGGGGGAAAATATATAAAAACAATACAAGCATGATATGTAATATAACCTTTTTTGAAGCAATCGGATATATAAAAAGAGAAAAAAGAAAGTACTGAAGTGATTGATATATTGTGGTTTTAGTAGTATCATATCTCACTTCAAGTATATGTATCCTGAAAACTCATACAAGTGTTTACTTGACGTTCTAATTTATGTGGTTAAATGTGTGCATAGCACCCAACCTTCTGAAGCGCTTCAAAGGATTTTAAATATAAATCCTGCACGGAGTGCTGGCTGGAATACTCGCTTCATTACCGAACATATTAGCAACAGCATGCCAACTGAAAGGGTAAAAATATCCAAAATGCTTCTGATCTTTCTGTTACCGACAATGATGATGATGAACATGTATAATCAGGACTGACTTATATCTGGGGTTGCTCGTGGGGGAGTCACAAGCGAGTCTCGTTTTGGGATGGTGTATTAGAAAGAGTTAAGAGCAGGGTTGGGTAGATGGAAAGACAGATTTATCTCGTTGGCAGGAAGAGTGTGTCTTATTAAGTCGGTGCTTTCTGCCATTCCGTTGTTTTATTTATCCATGTACAAACTGCCTGTTGCTGTGTTAAAGGAGTTTGAAAAGGTACAGAGAAGGATTTTGTGGGGATGGGGAGATGAAGGAAGGAAAGTAGCGTGGGTCTCATGGAGAAAGGTGTGCGAGCCTAGAGAAGCTGGTGGTATTGGAATTTTGAATTTAAGGCTTTTCAATGCGGCACTGCTGGGAAAGTGGATTTGGCGTCTGGAGACTAAGAAGGATGGTCTGTGGAAAGAAATTCTTGAATCTAAATACGGAGGCTGGAGAAATTTGCAAGAACAAAAGAGTAATGCTAAGGATTCCAGTTGGTGGAGAGACTTGAAGGGGGTTTGGGGGATGGAGGATTGGGGTAAATCCTTTGAGAATTGTTGCAAGTGGAGAATGGGAGACGGGAAAGATATTTTGTTTTGGAAAGATGTTTGGGTGGGCAATGAAGATCTGAAAAGTAAATTCCCAAGATTGTTCTCTTTGTGTGGTAATAAAGAAGGTAGTTTACAGTCTTGTGGGAGTGGGTTAATGATAGATGGGAGTGGAAGTTAATTTGGAGGAGAGGTCTGTTTGATCGGGAAATATACCAAGAAATCCAGCTGTTACAAGAAGTGCATGGAAAGACCCCTATCATGAATTCTGTAGATAGTCGAGTTTGGAAGGCTGGTAAGGATAGTGGTTTCTCGGTAAAATCTGCCTATGCTCTTTTAAGAGGCCCTGTGGAGGGAAAAAGTGTGTTTGTCTTCCTCTGGAAGACTACTGCTTTGCCCTCAGCACAGATTATTGCTTGGAGGGTGTTGATTAATTCGATTGCCACAAAGCTAACTTGGAGAGGCGTGGGGTTTTGGTGGATACCAATTTATGTAGCTTTTTGCAGGATGGTTGTGGAGTCGACAAAACACATGTTTTTTTATTGCAGGATTGCCTGGTTAGTCTGGAATCAGTGCTATACATGGTTAAGGATTGCGTCGGTTGACCATGTTGTCCCAACAGCTCACTTCTTGCATTTTAATTTGCTAAATGCTCATGTCCAGGTTAATGTAGTCTGGAATTGTGTTTGGATTGCTATAGTTAGTGAATTATGGAAGCACAGGAATAAACATATATTCCAAGGAGGGGTGATCGATCCTTCGGAAGTGTTCACTTTGACACAATTAAAGGCTTGGTCTTGGGTAACTTTTAAAACTGTTTCTGCTAGTTTTACTTACTCTGAGTGGTGCATTGATCCTAGAGCTTATATGTTTTGAATAAAGTGAGCTTTTATAAGAGTTACTCCTTCGGTTGGGTTGTTTGTTGTTCTAAGCTTCTGTTGTTCTTTTTGCCCCTTGTTGTGGGTGCAAAAAGATTGTATTGGGTTTGGTTTTGAGTCTGTTTGGAGTTGTACGGGTTAGATTTGATTTTGTACGGGTTAGTTTTGATGTTGTACGGGTTAGTTTTTGAAATTGTACGGACTGTACATGTTTTTTAGGGGTAGATCTGTTTGTCTCTCTATTTGTTGGTTTGGGAGACCAGATAAATTGTCTCATTTTTTTAGGTATGTATAAGGGTTGAACCACCCCTTAAGTGGTTCCTGTAATTCAATCTTTATTGCTGATGAAAAAAAAATAAAAATCAGGATTGACTTATAAAAAAAATCATAATTGGATCTTTTAGTACTTCTCCGACTTCTTAAGATGTTGCTTCTTATAAAAAAATTCTTCATCCTAATTCCAAGAAGTATTTTTATCAATTTCAATATCTTTGCTGGTAATGAGCTTATTTATTTGTTGTTGTGTGTGATATTGTAAGAAGATTTCATGTATAGTATTTTTCTCTAAGTTTCGCTTTTTCTAATAAAGTATTTTCTTCCAATGGGGATTCTCGTCTCCTTATTGTGTGCGTGTGCATGGAGTTTTATTATTTATTTATAAGATCTATTGTTAGAGCAAACAATCCTCACACAAATTGTGTAAAGTTTTTCTCCTTTTATAAATTTAAACATATTTAAACATGAAAAATATAAAGACTATGACACCTGCTAGATATTATTAGATATAATTAGATATTATTAGATATTATTAGATATTATAGATATTGTTAGATATTTCATATTTATGTAATGAGCTTAGTCTATATGTTTCTTTTCCTATATAAACATAACCCTATGTGTTCAATATACACAAGGGATTTACCCTACTATTTCTTTTACTTTAATATGGTATCTAAAGCATACGGTTAGGGTTCAATTTTTATTGGTGAACCCGCTGTTCACTGGAATTTTCCAACAACTGCCCCATCGCCTCGTCGGAGCCGCCACTTCCAGAGTTGCCACCGCCGCCGCCTCGCCGAAGCCGCCACCGGACCTTCATCAGAGATTTCGCCGGACCTTTGTCGAAGTTGCCGTCAGACCTTTGTCGGAGTCGCCGCTGGTACTTCGCCGGAGACGTCGCCAGAATCTCGCCGGAGCCTTCATCTTTGCTGCTGCCAATTGCCGGTGACTGGATTTTTCCTTATCTTCTATAGCTTCTTCCGTTCTCTCTTCCGTTTCCACCACTGTGGACCATACTTCAATTGATCCCCAGGCCAGTCTACTATTTTCAATGAATTTCTTAAATGGTTTGAGGATCGTCATAACCCTGCTTCTGTTGCACATTCAGGTACATCTTTTGTTGGCCTCACCCACTCTAATTCCCTTGGCCCTTGGGTTCTAGATTCAGGTGCCACATATCACATTACTGGTAATCAATCTTTTTTCTCTTCCTTATCTACTACGGGTACCATGACTAATGGATATAGGTTACCATCACATGGTGTTGGTACTATTAATCTTTTTCCCACTTTATCTATTGATAATGTTCTTTATAATCCTGGGTCTCCATTTAACTTATTATCCATTAGTCATCTCACTCGTTCCCTTGAATGTGTTATTTCTTTTACCAAAGTTTCTGTTTCTTTACAGGACCGGAGTTCGGGACGAATGAGTGGCACCGAATGTGAGTCTCATGGACTTTATCTACAAATCTCTGCACCTGTTGGCACGATTATGGATTCTTCATCTCTCATTCATGCTCGGTTGGGTCATCCTAGTCTTGCCAAGATGCGTCAACTTGTTCCATGTTTGTCTAATATGTCTAGTTTATCGTGTGAGTCGTGTCAGTTAGGGAAACACATTCGTAATTCTTTTCCTAGTAATGTCTCACAACGTGCTTCATCTTTTTTTACCTTAGTTCTCTCTGACATTTGGGGATCAAGTCGTATTAAGTCTAATTTAGGATTTCAGTGTTTTGTTACTTTTATTGATGATTATTCAAGAAATACTTGGGTGTTTTTATTGAAAAATCGTTCTGAGTTGTTTTCTATATTTCAAATATTTTACAATGAAATTAAAAATCAATTTGGAATTTCAATTCGAGTTTTGTGCAGTGATAATGAACGTGAGTATCTTTCTCATTCTTTTAAAAATTTTATGGCTTCTCATGGTATTCTTCGTCAAACTTCATGAGCTTATGCACCTCAACAAAATGGGGTAGATGAGCGCAAGAATAGATATCTTGTTGAAACAACTCATACTATTTTAATCCATGGTGATGTTCCTCAGTGTTTTTGGGGTGATGTTGTTCTTAGTGCATGTTATCTCATTAATCGCATGCCATCTTCAGTTTTAGATGACAAAATTCCTCATTCTATTTT
>Ga0123342_1006971_pt1 | contig 15277 bp, 10 predicted proteins | sample Turbeawhitnodule_FD_89960 | JGI IMG/M metagenome (GOLD analysis project Ga0123342, IMG submission 89960) | Root nodule microbial communities of legume samples collected from Mexico - Turtle bean Mexico white nodule | ecosystem: Host-associated > Plants > Roots > Nodule | place: Mexico: Nepantla... | reverse complement strand
CCGCTCTGTTCTTTTGCAGGTTCTTGAAGTGGATCTTGGAGAGGGACGGACGTTTGAAGCGGTGCGCAAGTCGATCCTGTGACGAGGCAAGCTCCTACGTTCTGGTCAACAGGCAGGATCAAGTATCAAGTAAGACGACCTGGCTCGGTGTCAATATGACTACCCAAGTACAAGCGCCCTGTGCGTGAAATGGTTATCTAGTATCAAGGAAGATGACCTGGCTCGGTGTCAATATGACTACCCAAGTACAGGTGCCTGTGCATGAAATGGTTATCAAGTATCAGTTAAGAGGATCATAAACTGTTCTCAACCACCGTGACAAATTGATTAAGAATGGCGTATATACAAAGTAGCAAGTGAGTGTCCAAGTGACCAGTCCCTGCACATAGTGTTGGGAGGTGGTATGAGAAAATGACGGATAAGGTGGGGAACAGAGGACATGCTAAAAGGGCGGGGGGTCAGGGAGGTGCAAACGATTTCTCTTTGTTCTTTTTTTCCAACTTTCCGCATGGACTTGGTGAAAAGGATATGATTAAGGTTTTCCAAAAATGGGCAAGGGTGAAGGATGTTTTTATCTCAAGAAGATTAAACAAATGGAGGAGGAGGTTTGGTTTCGTGAGGTTCTTTGGTGTAAGAGATGAAAGGAGCCTGGAGAGAGATCTGGACCAGATTTACATTGGAAGTAGGAAACTGTACGTGAACATTCCGAAGTATAGAAGATATCAGTATGGCCCAAAAAAGGAGGAGCAGAGGGCGCTGCGGGAACTGTTAAGAGAACGTCAGGTGATAGCAAGGAAGCGCGATACGAAGGAAGATGAGATCGTTAGGAAACATGGAGGCAAGGAGATTTGGGTGGAGAAGAGCAGGAATAGGACCTATGCTGAAGCTGTTACAGGTGAATACCAAGATGGGTGGAAGGGCTTGGCTTTTAAAACACAACACCTTTCTCTACCCTGGATGAAAAGAAGAGTTGTAGGGACCCTTGGTGATGGAATGGATTTTGACATGTTGGGAGAGGAGCTTGTGAAGGGAGGAATGTTAATGATAAGGGCGAGATTCTTAGGCGACAATCTTGTTATGATAACCCCAAGAGAGGGGGAGGTGATGGAGGTTATTATGAAGAATAATAAAGAGTGGTTCGACGTTGTGTTTACAGATGTTAAACCGTGGTCGTTAGATAGTGGTGCAAGTCATAAATCTGTCTGGGTGAAATGTTATGGGGTGCCATTACCATTCTGGAATAAGGACTGCTTCTCCAAAGTGGTTGGAGAGATTTCCAAGGCGGCCAAGCTAGTTTCCATCGACAACTTTACGTTAACATGGGAGGTCCAGGAATATTGAAGGTTGAAAGTCCGTGTTCAGAATCTTGGTAGTGTCAGGTTAGCGAGGAAAATGCGGATTAACAAACATGTATGTAGTATTTTCATAGAAGAGGAGGCCATTGGATGTGAAGGACGAGGGTACAATGGCAATCCATATGCGGATGACTCCACTGATAGTGTGTCCTCCCTGGATACCTATGTAGAAGACATCGACTTCTTTGAGGTGAATGGTGAGGAGAAGGGCAGACAGAGGATCAGGGATGAATGCTGGCCAGAAGGGGGAGATGGCAGAGAAAAGAATGGGGGAGACGATGAACAGTACTGGCCAAAGTCAAACTTCTGTTTTGAGGGATCTACCTCGAAAAGCAAGGGCTATCAGGGCAAAGGTGGTCTTTCTTTCACGAATGGAGAAAGTTTAGGTCAGAAGGCAAACGAAAGTAATGTCTGTGTCTGTCTACCTGCCCCAGACTGTGACTGGAATAGCTATAGCAACCCTAATCTAGCTGACTTGGCTAAAGTGGTGGTTGACATAGAATGTTTGAGTAACCAAAAGAAATCTTCTGAAGGTTTGGGCCGGGTATGCATGAGCGAGGCCCAGTTGAGCGGCGGTGGGCCCCATGGATCAGCCCAAAAGAACGTAAGGAATGAGGGGTTAGTGATCCCGACAACGTTTGAGGGTTTTGAGACAAGGGAATCACATAATGAAGGAGATAAATTGAAACGAAGGCAGGTAGAGGGATTGGAAGTGAGAGCTAGTTTAGAAGAATGGGAGGCTCATAACAAAAGAATAAGTCCCAAAATGGCAAATGAAACACAATACGGTGCGAGTAGTGGGGAAAGTGGGCAGCAAATCTGCATCGTGATGCAAGGAGGTAGCCAACATGAAGTAGCTACAGGTGCAATGGTTTCGGCGGCGCGGATATCTAACCTGGTAGGCAGCGAAGTTGGAGTCGCCGAGAGAAGCAAATCAAGCTCTCCACCGCGCCACCGCAAGAAGAAAGGGCTAACGGAATTTGGGGACTCCTGCCCTTTTCCGAGACGGTCTGGAAGGATTAAAGCAAGAATGCCTCAAGCAGGGGCGATGGTTCACAATACAGACGAAGTTTCATCATCTTCAATTTCTGATAAAAACATCTATATCTGTAATTCCCGCCTAGATGAACCTGATGATCGGGCGGGACCATCCAAGTTATGGGAAGTGGGAAAACAAGTCGGGATTAGGTGTTGCAAGGAAGAAAATGAGGTTGTAAGAGAGTATGGGAATATGGAAGTAAGAGATTCAGAGGTTGCTTCATGCTCTAAGACGGGTAATAAGAACTTGTCTTAATGATAGTAGTGAACTTAAATATTAGAGGTGTGGGGGGAAGCTCAAAAGCGAGGTATTTGAGACAAGTTATTGCTTGTGAGGGGGCAGAATTTGTGTGTTTGCAAGAAACAAAGGCTAAGGAGTTCTCGGCAGCAAGATGCTATTCCCTGTGGGGGGATAACAAAGTGGGATGGGTTCATCATGAAGGCGTCAATGGTAGTGACAGTTTGTTGTCCATGTGGTATGAAGAAGCTTTTCACTATGCAAACCATGTCATGGGGAAGGGCTTCATTGCAGGTTTTGGTAACCATGTTAAAACCAATATCAGTTGTGTAGTGGTTAATGTTTATGCAGCTTGCTCCTTGAGTGAGAAGAAGACCCTTTGGGAGGATTTGTCTAACTTTAAAGCGGCATCACAAGTGTTGGTCTGGTGCTTGTGTGGTGATTTCAATGCCATTAGAAGCCGGAACGAGAGGAAAGGTGTAAGGGAGAGGGCCAGTCAATCAGGTGAGATTATTGGGTTTAATAGTTTCATCGATACCAACTCTCTTTTCGAACTGCCTTTAGTAGGGAAGAATTTCACATGGTTCAAGTCTAATGGATCGGCAAAGAGCAGATTAGACCGAGTTCTTGTTTCGGAAGAGTGGATGGAGATATGGCCTATGTGTAAACAGTATGTGCAGAGAAGGGAAGTCTCGTACCACTGTGCAATAGTGGTAAAGTCTGTGGAAAAGAATTGGGGACCCAAACCTTTTCGCTCCATTGATGCGTGGTTCATGGAGAAGGGGTTTAGTGAGATGGTCAAGAATAACTGGTTATCATACTCTGTGCAGGGGAGTGCTTTCATAAAGATCAAGGAGAAATTGAAGTTTTTGAAAGGTGATCTAAAAGTCTGGAATAGGGATGAGTTTGGCAACATCCAAACAAATAAGAAGAGGATTCTGTAGGAATTGGAGGTCTTAGATTCCCATGATTGCCTCAATGACCTTGGGGAAGATGATAGGCTGAAGAGGTATGAGTTGGTAGGTCGCTTGAAGGAAACTGAAAAGAAACTAGACTCCCTCATTTGTCAAAAAGCTAGAGCAAAATGGTTCAAGTATGGGGACTTGTGCACCAAATTTTTTCACTCATCTCTAAGGTGGAGAAGACTTAGGAATGAGGTGAAAGGGGTTGAGGTTGGTGGTATCTGGTGCGAGGAACCTTGTACAGTGCGTCAAGAAGCCAAAAAACTATTTGAAAACAGATTTACGGCTACGAAGGACTTTGGTCTTAGACTTGACATGGTTGATTTTAAGTCCCTATCCAGGGAGGATAATATATCCCTACCAACTGCTTTTTCTGAAGAAGAGATTAGAGATGTGGTGTGGCTCTGTGATGGTTCAAAGAGTCCAGGGCCAGATGGCTTTAACATGAACTTTATCAAGAAAAGCTGGGAGGTTCTAAAAGACGACATAGTAACAGCGACGACCATTTTTCATGAAAATGGGCACATTCCAAAGGGTTGTAATGCCTCCTTCGTAGCTCTTATACCCAAGGTAAAAGATCCGGTTATGCTTGAGCAATACAGACCTATCTCCCTAGTAGGTGCAGTTTACAAGATTATTTTGAAAGTTTTGGCGGGAAGGATGAAGAAAGTCCTCGGATCTGTCATTGATGAATGCCAATCGACTTTCCTAAAAAATAGAGGGATTCTTGACAGTGTGCTCATGGCTAACGAGGTGGTAGAGGACCTGAGGAGGGGTGGAAAGAGTGGTTTGTGCTTTAAGGTGGATTTTGAAAAAGCCTACAACTCAGTCAGATGGGAGTTCCTATATGAAATGTTAAATAGGATGGGGTCCCACAAGCTCTTTCCTCTATAGCTCTCCGCTTCGCCCTCTTGGATAACAACCACATCTAGGGTCGGAGCCCGGCCTTCTGAAAGAGCAGCATGTTGAGAAGGAGCTCGTCCATCCAAGTGAGAGTGCTCGGTAAGGGTAGCAGTTGCCTTCCTTTTTATTTTGAAAACAAGCCTCGAGGTGGTTTCTTGGTCTTGCTCAGTCAGGGCTTGAATAGTTGTGACTGGAGCTTTTTGTTTTTGTGCTAAGGAATCCTTGGGCATGATGGCAGTTGCCCTCATCCTTTTGGCCATCTCGCCTAGCTCCTTCTTGTTGATATGGGTCAACATCCTCCCTACAAATAAAATAAGTAAATGGTGGTAGGGTAATTTTCACCAAGAGTGGGAAGTAAGGAGTGCTAGTATAAGTCTTCAAGGCACTAGGAAGGTACTCTTTGGATATTAGATAGGAGGTGTAAAAGACAACCTTCAAGTCTGTCAAGAATTGACAAATCCTTTGATCTTTGGATGATAGTTCCAGGTGTCGAGCCCTTCGAAATTAGGGTTTGAGGGTCCAATACAAGGGAAATCCATCTAGAAGGGCTGAATCTCCCGTGGAGGCTCAAACTTTAATGAACTTACCTTTGAAGTTTTTGTATGAAGACTAGAAGAGGGTAAGTATTGTTAGAATTGTAGGCCTAAAACAAGAGGGGGGTGAATTGTTTTTGAACGTTTTTTGCAAACTTTGAAGGTATGGAGAAACCCAATTAAGAATCAAAGCTAAAGTAATGAAAATGGTCAAGTTACAAAACTATTTTAGTTGATTTCCAGAAAATCAACCGATTGTGTATGCGACTCAACCGATTGTTTTTATCAGCAATTTATAAAAATAACTTAAAACAAATATAATTGAGATTATGGAAAGAGAGACTCACATGAACAAATTTATACTGGTTTACTCTTACACCAAGAGCTACATCCAGTCCCCAAAAACCACTGGGTATTCCACTATGTAATCAACCACAGATTACAACCACACACACACCAATGAAGTGATCTTGAACCCCTAAAGAACACTCACTTCCTTTGGCAATACAACACACCATATATCAGAACAACCTCTAACTCTACAAATCACAGTTCTTTACAAAAATACATATCAAGAGAGAATAAGGAATGATCACACCTGATATAGATTGAATCACAAAAGATTACACAACATCATATTCCACTCTTAGCAAGTTCAATCAAAGCTTGATGTAAATTTTGGAGAAAAATGTTTCAAGAGATTAATCTCAGATCATTATTACCAGAGTGTTAAACAACCTATTTAAACTCCAAAAGGAAGTTAAAAGCATTTAATGAAGGAGCCATAATCAATTAAAACATATTTACCAAACTTAACAGATTATGTGAAGAGTTTTCAAAAAGCAATCGGTTGAATTGTCAAAACAACCGATTGAATTGGTTTGATAGCAAGTCAACCAATTTCAAGATTTGTCAAAACCTGTTTCAAAAACCACTAAGTGTCAAACAACCAATTGAGACGATAAAACAACTGTTTGTTTTTTCACTTCTTTGCAAAACACTTTTTTTCAAAAGGATTTGATTTAAACCAACTTTGAATCCTAACTAAGAGTGGATTTACAATTCAAACTACTCAGTACTCACACACATAAGCTACATCTAGTCTTCAAGCAATCCATATAGATTTGGAGACATCAAAGCTCTTGTTCAATAAGTAAGGCTTTTCCAGGGGCACCATTCAAGAATACCAACAATTTAGTAGTTACGTGTTTAGCTTCAAAGAAGTACAAAAAGACCTTGACAGATGGCGAGATGCCGAACTAAGCACACAGAATAATGAAAGCACGGATGAATGCCTAGCTATTAGGGTGTAGCTGGGTAGGGGCGACGTTGAGCTCGGTCAAAAGCTCTTTTTCAAAAAATGAACAAAGGGAGTTGTAAGAGGACCTTTTCGAAAAAGGTAGCGTAAAAGAAACAAAACTGACCCTCGATGTCTGAGGACTCATCGCAACATATGGGCTCGCCCTCCCTACACTTTACGGTTTTTACATGACTTTCATGCCTCTTACTCATGGTACAACCGTTTTCTCTCAACTCTCTAAGGCGCTGATGGGTGGTGTAGTAAGAGGTTTCTTTCAAAAGATCTTTTTTGGCCCAGTGGTATAAGACATTGTAATCCATTGTAAAAAATACCTAAATACAAGCAAACACAAACAAAAGTATAGATATAGTTCAGGCCAAGCAGATTGAGCAAATCCATAAAGTTGCAGTCCAATCTGTGTAACATCATCAACTAGTTAATCATCAAGGAAGAAAGGAATTACCTGGGTGACGCAAGTGGAAATGTATGACAGTGAAGGAGGAAGTGCGAAATGACTTCAACGACTAAAAACACCAGAGAAAGCGAGAATGTGAAAGTTGCATAAGAAAGTTGAAGTGAGTTTCATCACGTTAATCAGAAATGGATGGTTTGTGCTAAAGATGTTAGGTTGGATACCTAGTAACGACGATGAGCTTGGCATACTGGACAACAATGCTCGGGACCTCGGTGCAACCATTTGGTTGTGGTCAGCTCGGCCTTGGGCCCAAAAGCGGGTCATGGGCTCGACCCAATTTCATTGGTAGGCCGGGGGAAAATAATTAGAGTAGAGAAAATAATGAGTTTGGTCAGATGTTAATATAAGGTTGTTGGTTAAATATATGCGTCAATATATATATATATATATTAAGTTGTTAGTAAAGTATATATGTTAATTTATGCAAAGTTGTTAGTTAAATAAATATATGCATAAAGCCATTATTTGAATACATAAAGATATTAGTTAAGTGGTGAGCACCCGAGAATAAAGGTGCACGAGATTTTCTTCTGTTGGTAGCACCATGAGTAAAGGTGCCCGTAGGCAGAATGTTGTTTCTGTTATGTTTTCAGTTGAAATTTATATTCTCGTGAGGGAAAGTTGTTAAAGGATAACTATAAAAGGGGCTTGAGACCCTCGAAAAAGGTATGCTGTTTCTAAGTGTTAGAGACTGAAACTGATTTTTATTTTGTATGCTCTCACTAACTTGATCGTCAGAGTGTGATCAACAGGTAGAGCCCCCTCTGTCTCAACGGAGCGTTGTTCCAGTGCACCAAGAGAAAGCAAATTAGAAAAGGAGCTTGTCCATCCAATCAACCCGAAGGTCAACCGACAAGAACAAGAACCATCATAATAAGTTGTATTTTCTATGACGGTTGTAGAAATACCAGTCATAGAAAGTTTTGTCAGAAAATATTATGACAAGTATTTTGTACATTTTATGACGGTTCATAACAATAGTCATAGTAAATCAACTTACTATGCCAGTTTTTCAACCAACATAGAAAATGCAGAGTTTTTATAAGTCTTGATTCTATGTCATCATCAGAACCGTCATAAAAAGTTATGTAGAACCGTCATAAAAAGTCTTTTTTACACTAGTGACTCTCTTATAACCGATGTAAAATATATTTTTCGCAATCCCTTAATTGTTTAAAAATCTAATTCTTAAATGAATGGATAATGTTTATATATTATTTTTCGCAAAATCTTACGGATTGTTGATGTAATTTATTCCACAAAATAATAATAACTAAGGAATATGTTATACAACTCAATGCATAAATCCCAAAGAAAAAAAAGTCTATCACAATTTTCTACATAGACATTAACATGTTCTTCTAATAACATATTTATTGTGAATTTTTTGGTCATAACATTTTAAACCATTAAGCATAAAATTGTCCTTTTAGAGTATAGTTATTACAATTTTACTATATATTTTTTATGATATTTAGTTGGGCTATATTCATTATATTTAGAATTCATAAATCCATTGTCCAACATTCCAATTGGTTTACCAAGAAAAAAAAACCAATTTAACCCAGAAAAAGTAAAATTAGGTTTGATTGAGCATGTTTGTGGATGGGTACAATTAGGAGCTTGTGCTCTGTTCATGATGGTGTTAATATTTTTAAAGAAGAAAGTCTTCTAAATTAAATACTCATTTGAATCAGTTGTAGGATGTGGTGAATTAGCACCTTTAAACAATTCTGATTTGGATAGTAATGAAAAAGTCCATCAAGCAGCAATAACATTACATTACATAAACAAAATTTAGAATATTTAGTGCAAAAATTGAGCTAGTGAGTTCTTCACCAGATACTTTGCAATGATACCATTGGTTTTCTCTGTTGGATGGAATGAGTCCCAAAATACATATCTGGAAGCATCTATGCAACTGAAAGAACTGGCTCTGCTGCATGAATACCCCATTTCAAACATTCCAGTAGCACAACATGCCATTGAGGCCACCTGAAACCCTGAACACAATACAAACAATTTCATTATAAGGATATTAAAGTTAAAAATACTGATTCATAGTATATGACTTATTGATTAAAGTTGAAGTTAATGCTCATTCATAATATATAACCTATTTGTAAGAATAAGGTTAAAATTCATCTTTTAAAATATATAAAAACTAAGTTACTAGTTTAACATTTATATATAATGTACAACAAAGATAAACAATTTTACTAAGAAAATGTAGAATTGTAAGGTAAATTTGTAACTTACCATACTGAGACGGCTTGTGAATAATTTGCAAGAAAATATCATAAGGATTTGAAAATACCAATCTGATATGAGGAAGGTCTTTGTTGAGCCTTGTTGTCAACTTGCTGAGTTTATCATTGAACTCCAATGCAATGGTATTGTATCTGGGCACACACTCATTTCCACCAATAAAATTTGTTGTTCTCTCCAGTGGCAAGCACCCCATGGGAGGTAAACCCCCCAAAGATATTTTTCTAGCACCAAGACCATAGAGTTTGTAGATGAATTTCTCAGCTATTCCAGCCAGAAAATTTTGATACTCTCTTGGTGTATATTCTGATGCCCTACCAGGGATGGCAAAATAATTCTCTAGGAAGTCATTTGTTCCCAGACTTATTATGTGCAATGCTTTGGCAAAGGTCTCATTTGCCCTACTTTCTCCCACATACACTCTTAGTTTCTTTTGGAACCCTTTGTAGTACTCCAACTGCTTCCATAATGGTATCACTGACTGAAACCCCAAATTCAAATAAATATGTCATCACTTATTTTTACATCATACAACTTCTAGCTAAATTATCTTAATCAATATATTAATTCAACAAGTTCCATTTTACAAACTTTTCTTTTTAACAAATACTACATACAACTTATTTGGGATAAAAAAAAACTCCAATACAATGGTTGGAAATCTCTTATCGACTATAAATAAGGACTCTAAATAAGGACATTTCATAGTACATTTCGACTATAAATAAGGACATTTCATAGTACATAAGTGTAAATTTTATCTCATAAATCGATTATGTAAGGTTAAAGTATATTTAAAGTCCAATGTATGTTATATAGAGTTTATCCTAACAAGAATTTGTTGAACTTTTAAGGTCATTTGCTACCGCTATCATACCACCTATTATATAATCTCATACACGAGTTAGTAACTCTAGATATGTTGGATCCCAATCGTATAAATATAAAAATATTTTATAATATATAAATGAATACAAATTTTATCTTAAAAATCTTAAAGTTAAATTATACTTATAACACATTTTTAATAGGTGCTTTAGATAAAGAAAATATTATTTTATAAAGGGTAAAAAACAAAGTATTTGTTTTCCTAGCTTGTCCAATCCGTTGTATTTATTATATCAATAATTTGTTTTTCTTCGCGTGTTACACTGCACAAAAGTTTAGAGATGTCAAAATGATAATTTTGTAATCTTTTACTACAAAGTTTTCTCAAATATATTTATATCTAGTTTTTCATCATTACGATTTTTTTTCTTATTCAAGTGTATAAGTATAATATTTTAAAATTTTAAGAATACATACATAATGTAATAAATTTTAAACTTTATATAAATTTTTTAAAAATGTTAATACAATTTGAAAAAACCCAAAAAGTATAAATGCAATTTACTGTTATTTATGTTCCAATCCTAATGCATGAAGAATTAATATGGCCGCCAAATCATTTACGACCAGGGGAACACAATTAATGTAAATACAATATTAAATTAAACTTTAAGAGTTAAACGTAATATTACTTCATGATAAATTATCAAATTTTATTTTGATAAACTTTTAATGTTTTCATCTTTTATTTTTTATTTTATTTTTATCCTTAAATTTATTTTAATAACATTTCGGATCCTAAAATAAAGAGATTTGCATGTTTCGTGGATAAAAGTAAAAGTAAATGTATATTAAAATGAAAACGTCAATTTTTCTTTATTAGAAATAATAAAAAGTTAGGTTCTTTATTATAAACGAAGTCATGTTTAAGCTATCGTAAAATAACTATAATTTATTCTGTCATGTATATTTTTTAAATTTAAATTATTTTCTTGTTGCACACGTGTATATTATAATCTAACTTATTGTTGTATTCTAACATCTCCTTATTTATTTCTCATTTAAAACAATGATCTTTATTAATTATCAGATAATGATAGGTTACTCAAGAGTACCTACCACACGTAGTCTTAGTTTAATAAATATTTTTTATTTATAGTATATATAACTAGGGGAAATACAAGCTTATAAAAATGAAAACAATAATTTACATTTAGAATAAATTATATGTATAAAATAGTTCTTATTATAATAACTATTATTATTAAATTATAAAACGATTTTTATTAAAAATTATTATAAAAATAAATAAAATTATTTAAATTTAAAAAAATTATTTAAAGTGTAAGAAATTAGATTCTTTATTTATTTTTAAACTCAAATTTTTCTAAATTTTTAAAAATTCAAAAATTGTTAAATGTATTATATTTTAATATTGTAAAGGATAAAATTGGAAAAAAAGAGAAAATGATGTTTATATATATTGTTAGTGATATCTAAACTAAAATTTGATTTGAAATGAGTGTTATAAGAATGATAATGAGAAGAGAAGAATACTGACCAAGACATCTGAAGTAGCATTGTCGTAGCCAGTAGCAGCAGAAGCAAAGGTGACGCCGGTGGCGAAATGTGAAATATTGTGATTGGGATCCAAATAAGGAGGCACATATGGTTTGATTCCAAAGGCTTCGGATAAGAAATCTGTTGCTATTCGGCCATTGCTGAATCTCCCAGTTGCCTTCCCACCAACAAAGTCTCTTCCGTAAGGTTGGAAATTGCTGCGAGCAACTGTTTCTATGTAATTGTTGTTCCCAGCATCCACCGATGAGTCACCGAACACCATCATTGCCGGAACCTTAGCCCTAACCATAACCATAAACAGACCAACCAAAACCATGCACAAAATTACCTGCACTCCCATTGCGCCTCTATGATTACTCACTCAATACAAACAACATTCCATATAAATATTGGTTGGGGGTGTTAATGCAATTACGAATTTTAGGTGAGTGAGTTGTTGGAGCCATAATTGATGTCTAAGACCATCTATCATCTAACTCTTATGAGAGCTTTTAATTTATTTTTTACCTACTTTATGTCACATTATTTTTTTAAGATTTCGTATTAATATGGCCCTAATTTTAATAACATTTCTCTTTAATTATTTTTAAGATAAAACTAATGTATTAAGTCATCTTTATTTATAAGGGACATTGTATGAGATTTTGATTTTTTTTTTAGTGAATTTTAATATGTGATATTATTTTTAAAATCTTATTGTAACTTCTGCTTCAATCTAGGATTTTTAATATATTTACTCTTGAACATTTTGAGGTGGATGATTTTGTTTTGGACGAGTTGATCATTCTGTTGAATGATTGGCGAGTTTCATTGATGGTGATCGAGTATGGATTTATGTGTAGAAAATTTTCTAACGTTCGAGTAAGAGCTTAAAAAATATGAAAGTATTTAATGGATGAGAATAAGATTGAGTGAGTACTATTTGGGGAATAAAGTTATATTTATAGGCTTTTGAGTATAGCTTGATCTCCAAACAAGTCGTTATCAAATATTAGGTTGATTAATCTGTTATAACATAAATAATTTTTTCAAGAGATTTCGAGTTATTTGGATTTGCAGGTGGTTTTACACAATCTCTAAAAATTGGGTAATATTATATCTGTATTGGACCAGTGTTCGGTGGTCGGACATCAGCGTCTGTGTTAAACAGGTCAGCTCGGTCGTTGAGTCAAGATTGACGGGCCACACGAGTGGGCCCCAGGTATGTGTGTATTGACTCTCATTCATATACTTAATATAATCCTTCGTGTATAAGGCCTGACCGGTCAACGAAGAGTGTTATTGGGCCTAAGGGTGCATTTAGTGCATTCGGGTCTAGTACAAGGAAAACATTCTCCATAAGCTTGAACTCAAGAGCGCTAGGTTTTAGGGGAATAGGTTGCATGCATGGTACGTAAAGCCATGTATGCCCACGAGAGACAGATTGGACCCCTGATGTTGGTACATGAGTTGGTACCCTGGTGGTTATTCTGTTAAGATTTTATGCACCCCAAGGAGATAAAATTTTGTGCAGTTGCAGCGTTAAGATTGTGCGCATTGTAACAAACTCTTCTCCCATTAGACATGCTTTCACCCGAGATAAGATTCTCGTGAGAGTAGGTTGTTACAAGAGGTAGCCTATAAATAGTCTATAAAATGGACTTGAGATCCCAGGTGAAGGTAAGCTGTTTCTAAGACTGAAACTTACTACTTCTTAGATTCTTATAAGCCCTGTACTGACTTGATCGTCGGAGTGCAATCAACAGGTAGGACCCCCTCTGTTTCAACGGAGCCGCGTTCCAACGCAACAAAGGGAAGAACAAATTCCAACAGAGACAGACGGAGTTAGGGCCTCTCACCAGAGTCAACCGACAAGCAAGTCAATCGACAAGAACAATATCATTATTTTTTGGTATTGGGTAGTACACATGTCGTCCAAGCTTAGGAACCCAATTTATAAGGTAATTACGCTTTAGTTTAAAATTTAGCTCAAATCATATTTTTTTTGCTTAGCTTGAAAAAGAGGTAATCTTTTCAGGACTAACTTTAGGTCAAATGTTGCGACTATTCATAGAGCTTGATGGACTGAGCTTAGTGTAATTATAATATTTTTGAAACAATATGGATCTCTATATCATTAATGAGGGGTATTCATACTTAATGATGAGTTTCTTTTCGAGATGATATGTCACTTAGGTGACTGACATTTCAGTACTCTTGCCACGTTTTCCTAGGATGATGCGACATTACATGATCTAGTCATGATTTGTGCTTAAAGAAAAAGTGAAGTGTTTTTAAATTCTTCGGAAAATGTTTCAGGTGCCTTTCTTCTTATAAATATCAGATAACCATGTCTAGTCCTTACACTTTCTTCCAATAGGGGCAATCTTTTAGTAAGTAGCGCAACGATGCTAGAAAGAATGAAGAAAAATTTTCAAGCAATTCGAAGGACCTTCTTGAGTTTAAGACATGACGACTAGAGGAGCTTATTAATTAGAATTTTTATCAGAAAAAATTGTACCGAGAACGTGGAATGTCACACATCTAAAATTTTATTATAGTTAATGCAATAAATAATGTACTTTTTCCTCGCTCGGTTGTGTTATCCTTAAGGAGGGTTTTCGACCAAGAAGGTTTTAATGACACTTTAAAATTACATTTGTTGTTATTTCAGTTATGACGCACAAGCTACACTAATCCTTTTACAAGGCAAAACACAAATAACTTGAAGTTATGAAGACCTGATTGATTAAGGCAGTTCACTTAACAATTAGCAGCCCCTACCGACCGCACGCGCAAAAGCGTTGACGTGGTTAGGGACATTATCCCACCATGAACATTGGCTAAGATAGTTCACTTAAAAATTACCAACCCTAGCCGAACGACCACATCATATGACTAATAAGGACATATGACAAGTTCATCATGTTAGATATAAAGGCTTTAAACAAGAGGGGGTGATAGTTTAATGAAAGATTTTCGAAAATATTGGACAAGAATGAAGATTAATGAAGAAGCACAAAAGAAACAATAAGATCAGCCAAGAAAAAAAGCTGTTTTTAATTGATTCCAGAAAATCAATCGGTTGTATATGCTAATAAACCGATTGTTTTTATCAACAGTTTATAAAAACCTAGTTCAAACAGTTTTAAGTGTTGAACCAAATGTGTTGAAACTTTGAAGAATCCAAACCCTTTGAAGGCTGATGAAAGGCTACATGTGCTTGATGTTGCTGAGCTGTCTTATTATATAGCATCTGGGGTAGATTTCATGTATACTCCACTCTTGATTGATTCCAAAGCATAAGCACTCTGAATCCTTTTAAGAGAAAAGTGTTTTTCAAACTAAGTGAAAAACAACATGTTTTGTCGAAACAACCGATGGTTTTATACTTAGGTGTTTTTAGAAAAGGTTGAAAACTGTTTTCAAATGGTTGAGCTGTCAAAACCAAAACAACCGGTTGATTCGTGGAAACAACCGATTGTTTGTTTTGGTACCACAACAAAAAACTGTTTTGTGCTTTGACTAAGCATTAAATGTTTTTCTAACTGATCACGCTCCAGTTTTTAATGCTTTGACCAATCTTTAAATGCAATGAATAGTTTGTTAAGATTTGATAACAAACAACAACTTTGATGATATACAGAAAAACTGATTTGAGTTTTTCACTGTTTTTGCTTAAGATAAAAAGTTGAGATTGCTTAGAGATTGAGATTGATCAAAGAGTGTGAGATAGGATTTTCTGCTTGTATTGATTTCAGATTTGTTCTGTAACAAGTGTAATTCTTTGTACTTTGAAAGAAACTTTCTGTGTGTT
>Ga0123342_1006970_pt1 | contig 15279 bp, 9 predicted proteins | sample Turbeawhitnodule_FD_89960 | JGI IMG/M metagenome (GOLD analysis project Ga0123342, IMG submission 89960) | Root nodule microbial communities of legume samples collected from Mexico - Turtle bean Mexico white nodule | ecosystem: Host-associated > Plants > Roots > Nodule | place: Mexico: Nepantla... | reverse complement strand
GAATCAATAATTAAATACTAGAATCATAACACACAAAGATAAAATAAAGGTTATTCCCCTCTATAAAGAGAAATAACTGATAATTAGAAAAGACACCCAATTATTCTTCTCTATAAAGAGAAATAACTGATAATTAGAAAAGACACCCAATTATTCTTCTCTATAAAGAGAAATAACTGATAATTAGAAAAGACTCCCAATTAATATTAGGATCCTTCTGTAACTCTGGTATCCGTATCCTTTAATATGGTCACTACAACAACCAAACCAGATGCATCATAACAAAGACTCCTCTTGTAGATGACAACACCACCTACCATAGATCCTTGTAAAAATTTGATATCCCGCAGACCTTTCGAAATCAATGAGGTATGCTATAGGACTACTCTCGCCAACAACCCTTCCGGAACTAACATTGATCTCTGTTATAATTGTAGGCCTTAAACAAGAGGGGAGAAGGTGAATTGTTTATAAAAGATTTTCACAAATTTAGAAGGTACAATGAAAGCCAAAAAGAATCAATTAATCAGAAATCTTTTCAGCTGAACTTAAAACCAGTTTTCACACAAGCAACAGACAATCAACCGGTTGTTTTTGCGAAACAATCGGTTGTTTATAGCAACAATTATAAAATTCAACCAAAAACAAATTTAAAGAGATGAGGGATAGAGAAATTTACACAGTAAATTTGTACTGGTTCACTCTTAACCAAGACCTACATCTAGTTCCCAGAAAACCTCTGAGAATTCCACTATGCAATCAAAACACCTTGGTAACAACACACACACACACACACACTAAAGTGGTGATCTTGAACCCTTCAAGAACACACACCACCTTTGGCAAACACAACACAAAATTCAGAACACCCTCTGAATCTGAACACCAACAATTATTACAGAAATACAATTGTTATCACAGATTGAAAAGAAGAAAATACAATGCAATCCTATTCCACTCTTAGAAAGAATCTAAAGCCTTAAGCAATCTTGGAAAAACTTGATTTGAAAGCAATCTTGTGAATCAATAACAACCAGGAGCATAAAACTAATTATATATACACTCCAATCAATTGTTAAAAACATTTAATGCAAGAGCCAAATCAATTAAAACAGATTGAACTAACTTAACAAAATTCAGTTAAGAAAATTAAAAAAACAATCGGTTGATTTTTTGAAACAACCAATTGAATTGGTTTCACAACAAAGTCAACCAAAGTCAAATAGTTTCAAATCCTTTTCAAAAACCTCTAAGTGTAAAACAACCGGTTGAAACAACAATTCAACAGGTTGATATTCCACTTCTCTTTGAAAACACATCTATTTCAAAAAGGATTAAAATCAAACAACCTTGGATAAAATATATGAATGGATTACAAATTCAAACTACCCAAAACCCACACAAACAAGCAACAACAAAGCCTTCAACCAATCTTCATGGATTTAGAGACATCAAAGCCTATCTTCAAAAATCTCCTCCTCTTTGATGAAGACAAATCCTTGGTTTGCTTGTGTTGTCTTGTTTGAATTTGAAAGCGCCTACAAAGCAACAATTGTGCATGTACCAGATAGCAATAAAATCCAGGTTTAAACAACACCATTGAACCAATTTTCATCATATGATTTCCAACAAGAAAACCATAAAAACCAGTGTGAAAACAAGTGAAATAAGTGCAGCATCATAGCAAAGCTGCAACAAATATACACTGGATTTAAACCAGATAAAAAACCGGATAAACTGCAGCAGTTCAACACATAAAACCAGATAATTCTTCCCCTATTTGTCTTCTAAGACAAAGTAAGATAAGGGATAAAAACAGAATTTAAAAAACTCATATCTTAAGAAAAAAACTAGAAAACCAGTGTGTGTGGCAGCACCATTGCAACAACAAACCTGTGATACCATATCAGAATTGCAGTAAAAATCTATGGTGTATCAGATTTGTGACAACAACAAAATTAACACAAAATTGAAGTACCATAGACCCCAGAAATTACAACAAGGAGACCACAATTTCTCCCCCTGTATTTTTTTCATCCAGCAGTTCTCTAAATGGAAAATATGCAGCTTTCTTGCACAGGTCAAAGAGATCTGAACTAGTGTAACCTTCACATAAGAAAGCTATACATTCAAAGTCAAAGTTTTCTTCAATCTCTCACCTTTCAAGATAACATTCAATATCTCGACCCTTTTCCTTTGATCTAGAATATCAATTTCAAATGCTTGAGGAAGATGTCAAAGTATTGCTTCATCATGTTCCAAAAAGTTGTTAAGTTCATCAATGAATATGATGGCAGGTAGGAGTTTATGAGCTAAGCTAAATATGGCAGACACAAGTTTGGGCATCTCAAAATCACTTGCTCATCAAGTTTGATATCCAAACATTGATAAAAACTACTTCAGACTCCTTAGCAATAGCTTTGGCAAACATGATCTTCCCCGTGTTAGGTGGTCCTTACAATATGACATTTTTTTGTAAGACCTTAGATCTTGGTCCCCAATATCAGAAGCCATATGCTTTGCTGCAACAAGTTCAACCTCACTAGAGCACACACCATATGTAGTACCAGTAATAGAGCACTTTAAAAAGTTCATCTCAAGTTGGTCTCACCATCTAAATTCTTGGGTATTACCTACGGACTGTTGTTCGTGGGTATTACCTACGGACTGTTGTTCGTGGGTATTACCTACAGACTCTTGTTCGTGGATATTACTTACGGACTACTATTCGTGGGTATTACCTACAAATTATTGTTCATGGGTATTACCTACGTACTGTTGTTACCAATGAACTCATATTATGTAGATAACTTGCTTACACCAACATTACATACAATTTTTTTTTTTCCGTAGGAAGTCCATAGGTAGTGCTGATTTACCTACAAATTTCTGGTGTTACATACAAATTTGGTTCGTAGATAAATAAGTTCTTTTTGTAGTTTTCTATGAAGTTAGCAAAAAAACTATAAATAAACACAAAGAATAAATAGTTAAATAGGACTGAAGCTTTATTTATTTATTTGTGCAGCTAGCAGGTATGTGACTTGTAGTTAAGCATGAATGAGGTTTAAAGAGGCATGGGGAGATAATCTATTAGTATCCATAGAATTTGAATGATGTGTGTTCCTTGGTGCATAATCATGGTTGAAGGTGTTGCATTTAAGAATGTGGAGTACTTAAACTTAAGTAAGAGTAGTAGTGTAGATATAGAAGGTAGTTGATGAATGTAAAGGAAGGGTTGTTTGTAGCTTTATGGATAACAAGAATTATATTGTGGCTCCTTATGAAAAAACAAATTATAAGAGGTTTGGTTTTCAACTAGTGAAGTAAGTAGTCTTTTTTATCAAGAAACAACATATATGTTTGGTTTCTTGTTCTTACACGTGTATTGTTGATGCATATCCCACTTGTCTACTCTTTTCTTTTGTAAATGTTAGGTTGGTTAGTGATATTTCTTTTTCATTTGTAGAAAAGACTATTCATAAACATATGGTTAATTTCATCTAATAACAAATTCACCAACCTTGATTTGCCACTTTGTATTAGAGAATAAAACAAATTTCAAATTGTTTTGATGACCAATTTTTTTTTGTTTATTCTGAGATTTGGAGATACAAGTCATGTCATGTCTGATATATATAATAGATAAAAATGATGTGTGGGTACGAATGAATGGACATTTAATTTACTCTCATTTACTTTGTTTATCTCCCTGTATAGTTATATTACATGTCTGGTTTAAATTATATTTATAGGACTGACACATTAAATAAAGTTTTTTGTTTTAATTAACTTTATGTCTATATCTAATTTTTAATTCCCAATAAATTCATTCCCATTTTTTTTTCTAATCTATTTGTTAATTTCCAATAAAGCTAAAGATTTGTTCATTTAATGGCAGATAAAACTTATATATTCTTTCAATAGAAACCATTTTACACTCGTATATGATATGCTTTGATCTAAAAGAGCATTTTTGTTCAAGAATTTATTTCACCTTATTTAATGTACTTGAAGAACAAATATACACTTGTAATTTATCTTTCCAGTTAGATTTTTTTGTTTATTTATTTTATTAAACTGGTCTAACAAGTCTTTCTTATAGAGTTAATGTGAGCCAGAAGAAACATAATTATTGTTGTTATTGTTAATCACATCATGAAACCAGTAGCATGTGCCTAGGTATTGATTTGTCATGTGAAACTGTAGGAAAGATTATTAAGGATAAAGTTGTATGTGTGTGATAGTGTAGTTATATTAGACCTTGATTGGAATATAAATGGAGAGTCTCTCTGGGTCTTCACTTTGGGTTTTATTTGAATCGTAGATATTGAGAATTCATCACTGGGGTGGTGAGAAGTCAAGGTTGTAGGAGCATTAAGAAACATTGAATGATTTCATTGGCAAGGGAAAGATGAGGAAGCTCATAAGTTGTGGTTGAGACTGAAGAATGAGGTTGCAACTGAATTAAAGGGGAAAGAGTTTTGATGTTGAATAATTGTACACTCTGATTGTGAGATTGTAGTTGTAGTACATGTTAGGAATCTTATGTGTGCTAAATGGTAAACAAAAGTGACAATATATTGACAAGACATGTCTAAATTCACTTTCAAATATTGAAAATCCATTGAAACACTATTGATGTTTGTGTTGACAAATTTTTATTACTAACTCACTTATAGAATAAAAACATCTAAACATAAATTATTAAATTCATATGTTACAATCCAAATATAAGTAATTTGTATAATTTTCTAATGAAACAATTTACTAAAGATTTTTAATTAACATTTTTATAATTTTTCTTTTTTTATTAAAAAATATTACTAAAAAAATTTAGTAACATTTTTTAAATGTCACTTTTTTATTAAAATAAGTTACTACATATTTTTAGTAACAGTTTTATAATTTTACTTTCTTTTTAAAAAATATTACTACAAAGATTTATTAATATTTTTAAAATATTACTTATTTATTAAAAAAATTTACTAAAAATTTTTAGTAACATTTTTATAATGTTATTGTTTAATTAAAAATATTACTAAAAAGATTTAATAACATTTTTAAAATATCATGTTACTAAAAATAATTAGTAATATTTTTATAATGTTATTTTAAAAAAATATTGCTAAAATGATTTAGTAATATTTTTAAATTTTCACCTCTATATTAAAAAATTTATTAAAGATTTGTAGTAACATTTTTATAGTATTACTTTTTGTTAAAAACACATTACTAAAAAGATTTAGCAACATTTTTAAAATTTTATCTTTTTATTAAATAAATGTTATTAAAAGTATTTATTAATATTTTTAATAAATGTATCTATTGAAATGTAAAAATGTTAAAAAAAAGTCTTTAAATACATTAAATATTTGTTACATTAAATAAAATGTTACTAAATCATATTAATAATATTTTCTTTAATTTAGTAATATTATTTTTATGTTCCTAATTATCATATATCTATATCTAGTGGTTTTGGATTTTGTGGTGAATATAGTTTAGAATGTACGAGCATTAGAAAAATAAAGGAAAAGTATTTTTTTCATAATGAACTAAAATTAACTGATCGTAACTATGGGCTTTACTAGTTAGAACACGATGGGTGTGATTCCACAGCGACGGGCCTTTGAAAATGAAGTATGTTAAGGTTGAACCCACTATAGATTGTTGTTCAACATATTTATTGGTAGGAAGTAATTGTATAAAAGGCATTCTCAAGACCCATTTGTAAATGGAATTAGTAAAATATGACACTAATTAATCAACAATGTTGTGCGTGTGATTATAAGGTTATTAACGCTAATTTATTAGTGTTGTTTTTTAAAATTAACTCGGTCACTAATTCATAAATAATTTTTTAATTAAATTAATTTAGCCTTGATCAAATTGACACTAATATTTTTATTTTAAAATTTATTTAATTTAGTGTTGATTTAAGAGATGTTAAATAAAATCTTTTTTTAATATTAGTTTAAATTGCGTAGATTCGATCAAATACTAATCACAAAATAAATTATAAACAAAAAAAATAGGAAACTAAATATAGTGGACGAAGGAGATGAATATTGATGAAAAAGATAAATGTTAATGAAGTAGATGAGTGTGAATGAAAGAGATAAGAGGATAAAGGGGATGTGTGGATGAAAGGTGGAGTGGAATGCTAAGCAAAAGCCAATCACATATAGGAGAGTTTGGAGAAAGAAGGATTCGTCACAGTTTTATGCTCAAGCTGTAAGGGGTGGAAGTAATAGAGGATCAGAACTCTAAGAAGGATAATATTATACAGATAAATACAAAGGTTGGAACTTTGGAATGGTTGGGTAATTGTTATATTGGTAGAACATCATAATACTGAAGACATGGGATTTAAAGGAAAGCTTTTTCTTGGAGGGTTTAATTTTATTAGAGTAAAATATTTGGGAGAGAACAATGTGCTTTTTTTCAATGATGGTGCTGAGACGGTGAAAAATATGGTGGAAGAAAATAAAAAGTGATGTGACTATGTGGTTAATTCAATCGTTCCTTGGGATAATGACGTTTGTTCATGCTTCTCTATCCAACAAAATAGAATGTCTTTCTAAACCATGAAAGCTCAAAACATCCCCTACATTTTTTGGTGTTGGTCACTCTTGGATAGTTTTGATTTTCTCGGGGTCAACATGTATCCCATTTTTATTAACTACAAATCCTAGAAGAACTACACTATCCATACAAAAGGTGCATTTTTCTACATTAGCAAACAAACAAACTCCTAAGAACTAATTATACTTCCCGAAGATAATTTAAATGCAATTCTATGTTATGACTATATACTAAAATATCATCAAAATAAACAAGAACAACTTTACCTATACAATCCCTAAGAACATGACTCATAGGCCTCATAAATGTGCTAGGTGCATTAGTAACCACTCATATAGTACAAATTGGTCTTAAAAGCGGTTTTTCACCCATCACCTTCTTTAATTTTAATTTGTTGATAACCACTCTTCAGATCAACTTTGGAAAACACAATGGACTCATGCAATTAAGCCTAAGAATTGGATGTTTGTACTTAATGGTGATGTTATTAATGACTCTACAATCACAACACATTCTCCATTTGTCATCTTTTTTAGGCACCAATAAGACAGGTACAACACAAGGGTTTAGGCTTTTTTTGTACCCAACCCTTCCGCAATAGTTCTTGAACCTGGGATTCTATCTCCTTGGTTTCATCTGGATTAGTTTTGTATGTTGGTCTATTTGGTAGACTAGCTCCAAGAACTAAATCTATTTGATGTTATATGCCTCTGAAAGATGGAAGTCAAACGGGTCCTTTCCGAGGGAACACACCATCAAATTCTTTTAAAATATTTTTAATACCAGGAAGTAAAACACTGGGTTCAGAAAGTGTGACAGTTCATGTAAGTGCTCATTTACAAAGAAGGAGGCTTGGAGGTTATTCAGATAGATTTTTTATTTTAGTAAATTTGTCTCTATCTAAATGGCCTCATGGGAAGGAGCTCTCTTCTCCCACGCCTTAGCATTGTCCCTAAGGACTACTATTTGGTTTTCGAGATTTTTTTTTTCACTTTCTCTTTTCATTTTCATCTATACTTGATCCTCTATTACTTGTGAAGGTGTTAGAGGAAATAGTATAAACTTTTTATTTTGATGGGTAAAATTGATCTCGGTTGTAAGGCTATTGTCTGTAGTTTTCTTATCAAATTGCCAAGACCTTCCGAATAAGATGTAACAAGCTTCCATGAGTACATCCCATAAAATATTATCAATATAGTTACCCATAGAAAGATTGTCTTTTACTTGTTTATTGACAGTCAAATTCCCATCTTCATTTAACCATTGTAATTTGTAAGGCTTAGGGTGGGGAATGACTAAAGATTAAGCTTTTCAACCAGCCTAATGCTACAACAGTTGTAGCATTAATGAGAGAAGAATTATTTTTTGAAACTTTACATCTTCTATGAAAATATTCTCTCTTTGTGATTCATGATTCACATTAGGTTGATTGTTTAGGGCTCTATGGATCATTAATAATTCTCCCTCACAAGGATATGCACCCTCACTTTCCTCTTTATCTGAAGCTACATTATCCCTAAATTCATCATCTTGGCTAGTATATTCATCTTTGCCCCTTAAGATCATGTTTCTTTTGTTGGGACATTGAGATGTTATGTGACCTCTACCAATACATTTAAAACATTGTATTTCTCTAGTGTGTGTGTGTGGGACTTGCATATCTTTTCCTTTATCTAGGCTCTTGGTTGTTTCTAGTTTATTTTTATCTCTTGAATAACATTCTCCCTTTTGTATTCTCTTTTATACTCTTTCTTGTGTAAAAGTTAGAGTAAGAACTTTCTTTACAACTTGATCCTTTTTTTAAATTTGTTTGTCCAACTTTGATACAAAGTTGGACCAAAATATTAAGATCCTTGTCGGAAAAAAGTTCTACTTTATTTCTTATCTCAAGACTTAGACCACTTAAGAACCTAGATATGATGGCATTTTCTTCTTCCCTAATGGTTTCTCTCATTATATATAGCTCTATTTTCCGCCTATATTCTTCTACACTCATATTCTTTTGTTGGAGCCTTTGGATCTTGTCCATTAGCTCCCTATCATAGTAAGAATGAATATGACGACGTCTCAAGGCTCCCCAAAGATCATTCCAATATGTAATTGGAGGTTCCTTATGGTGGTGTCTTTCTCTTCCTAGGGATGTCCACCAATACATAGCGTTATTTTGAAATCTTAAGGATGTTAGGGGTATTTTTCTTTCCTTACTTACATGGTAACAAACAAATAGTTGTTTTACCTTCATTTCCATGTCTAGGTAGAATTCAACATTTTCCTTCCCAGGAAAATGGGGTAAGTCAACTTTGGTTTCTATTCTAAAGCTCTCTCTTCTAGTCCTTCTAGGCGTAGGTTGATAGTAATCATGTATTCTAAGACTCCCTTCTTTAGTATGAGAGTCATCAGACCTAGAAATTCTAAAGGGATGACTCTTTTGATATTTTCCTATTCTATAATATTTTTCTTTGATCATTCTTAACTCCTCCTCTAAAATTGTAAGATGAGAATCTCTTTCATGTTTTGTCTTCAATTATTTGATTATTATGTTGTAGTTGCCTTAGTTGAAGTGGTTGAAGATCAGTGAAACACATTCAACACATGAAGGAAACATAATGAACAACACAAAATTGAAAACAAACAACACAAACTCAAAGAAGAATTAAAAACACTTAGCTTGAACCATAGTTGAGCTCATGATAGCTTGAAACCTCCATGAATTGGCTTGGTTCCTCAAATCTAGATTGGATTGGTATAAGAAATGAAGTATGGAGGTAAAGGAGGAACTACAAAGAGCTCTTGCAACCTTGGAGTGTCGTGAGGTGTATGGAAAGTGGTAGTTAGGCCTAATCACTTGGACAAAATGAGAGAGACATCAAACGAGGTGTCTACCCTAGAGAGAGAAGACAAGGAGAGTTTTGCTTGCAATGTTGGCAGCATAACTCTAATATATTTGATCTAAAATTTGATGAGCGAAACACCTCCATTTATAGGTGAAGGGTCCAACCAATTTACAAGCATAATGGTAGGAGATTTGAATTCAAATTAGGCGCCTAAAGCTAGTCACACTTGCCATGTGAAGATGTGTGATTCATGTGACTTAATTAGGTTTAGTGATCGACCTAAGGTTTAATGTGACTTGAAATGAGCCCAATTATACCCTAGGTAGGTTTAGAAACCCTAACCAATCCTAGTTTACTTAAGGAAAAATACAAGCTAAAAATCTTTACTACTTTGAACAATTTTTTTTTTTTTTCAAGGAATTAACCTATTCTAATTTTTAGAACTAGGTCATGACTTTTCAAAAGTGTACAAGAGTGTGTCTTTGCTTGGAGTAGTTGAGTCCCACTCTTCTTGTATTTTCTGGCTATTGCCCTAGTAGTTGGTCTTTTGCAAGGGATATGCTAATAATCGTAGTTTTATATCCATTTTTAGTTAATAAGTTAATGTATGTTACTTATGGGTTTTATGCAAAAGGAAAAATAGAAACTCCACCAAATCAAATCAAATCTTATGATAAGGACTTCACACTTATCATTTCAGTGAGATTTTAGAAATATTTAACCAAGGTACATTTTTCTAAGTACACCTATCATTTTGATCAAGCTATTTGTTATCGTTGATAACCTTTGCTTTTATTCCATTAATTGTTGAACTATAGTATCCTTTCATCCCATGTATAATATTGTCTTTTTTATGCTACAGTGAGTGCATTTATAAGCTTTAATTATTATGTTTTTAAGGTATGGGCTAGAATTTGGACTGTTTTAAAACATCACTTTATATCAGCAAGGAGTCATCGAGATGAGAAAATTGCTATGTATGTCATAGATTCTCTAAGACAGCTTAGTATTAAGTATTTGGAGCGTGATGAACTAGCAAAGTTTTCGTTCCAAAATGATATTCTCAAACCATTCATTGTTCTTATGCGAAATAATTAAAGTGAATCCAAAAGGAGGCTAATCGTTGGCTGCATTGTCCAAGTATTTTTTATCAGTAATAAAAAATTAATAAATATGAACCATTTCAGGGGTAGTCCAACCCTTATACAAAATTGCACTTTATCCTCCTCCTACCAAGAAACGCCTACCATACTGATAAAGCCACATAGCCAAACAAAATAAAAATTATCAAACAAGGCATCAAGAAACTAGCCTCATACAAGCCAAAGGGTTCCAACACCAACTAGAATAGGCAAACAAACCAAAACGAGATTTTGAAGAAATTCAAGATCAAACATTTACTTGAACCAATGCGAACACTTCAGACGCGTCAACAACACCCCTTTTAAAGATGACATTGTCCCTGTGCTTCTAGATTTCACTCACTACTCCAACCCAAATTGCACCCCAAATATCATTAGCCGGACCTGAAGCATGCACATCCTAAACTGTAAAAAATTTGACACAAGATCGTTGTGAAACACAAGTGACACACCAAGCCACCCAAAACAATGAATCCAAACAAGCCAAGCAAATCTGCAATTAGAAAACAAGTGGTGACAAGACTCCTCCTCCTTCCCGCACAAACTGCACAAAGCTTTTTCAACCAATATACCACGCCTTTCGAAATTTACCCTAGTAACAATCTTATTCTCCATGAACTTCCAAGCAGTGAGAAGTGCAGAAAGCAAAGCTTTACACCTCCATAACTTGTTGTACACAAAAGACAACTCCTCATCATGATCCCTCCTTAACAAAACGTAGGCGGAGTTAATCGAAAAAGTTTGAAACTCCCCAACCTACCAAGCCCAACTATCCTCCTCTTCCAAGTCCAACCACGCTACTTGCAAAACCTAAAAGAGATGACTCACCAAAAACCTTTGCTAGTTTAAATGTCAAACCCAAACACCATCAGTCCAGACCCCAAGCTCAGCCACCTTTGCAGCCTTAGCCGAACTCAGAGAAAAAAACCTTGAGAGGACTCTCTTCAATGCACCACAATTCAACCAATTGTCCTCCTAAAAAGAAATTTCCCTTCCATCACCAACTTTCCACTTAAAAGCATCTTTAAAACTCCTTCTCTAACCCTCTGAAGCCCATACCTCCTTCAAATCTTTCCACCAAAGAGAGCCCATACCTCCTTCAAATCTTTCCCCCAAAGAGAGCCCCTACTATTTTTGCCATCCTCTCTCAAACTTCTCCAACCTCCATATTTAGATTCAAGAGTCTCCTTCCACAAACCACATTTCTCCGACCCCAGCTTCCAAATCCACTTTCCCAGCAAAACCAAGTTAAAGATCCTTAGATCGATAACTCCAAGACCCCCAATTTATGAAGCTCACAAACCTTTTTCCAAGAGACCCAAGCAATCTTCCTTCTTTCTGAACCCCACCCAAAAAAAAAAAATTCCTTTGAATCCTTACTAACTTGTCTGCCACCACAAAAGGCATTTTAAATAAAGACATAAAGAATAACGGGATTGAAGAAAGAACAAACTTGATCAAACAAATTCTCCCAACCAAAGTGTTGTAGGCATAAACTCTTATTCTTCCTACATTTGAGGTTAATATCACTGGATACATTAAATGAAGTTCAACTAGATTGTTGCATATTGCAGATGATAAAATCTAAGGCTCGAAGCATAAAATCTGGGTGGCATAGTGTATTTATGTTGTTTACAACTTCTGTTGACGATGAATTAGAATCAATTATGGAGAGTGCATTTGAAAATGTAGAGTAGGGTAGGAAGGATTTTCTTTGATTGTGCCATTGCATTCTATTATTGTAATAAAACTAGACATATGTTAAAGAGTCATTGAAGGAGTTAATATACAATTAACTCAAATATGTTAAATATAATAAATATATTAAAGGTTAATTTCATCTTAAATATTTGATTATGTATATACTCAGTATTTCATCTTCATTGAAGGATGATGTGTTATAAGAGATTTGAGAGCAACAAACGTCATTTCCTTTAAGTATTTATTATAAATGATCATGTTATAACTAGTTCAAAATTTTTGTATGAACTTTGAATATATTAACTTTTAGTAAAGTTTATGTACCGTCTCGTCCCCGGGCGTTCACCAAAGTCAAAAGTCAACATATCGTGGGGACCCTCAAGGGACCCAAGGAAGAAAGTCAACGAATTGACCACTTGAGGCGTCGCCAAGGCAGGACGTCGCCAGATGTAGGCATCGCCAAGGTAGGGCATCGATGGTATCACCCCCCGATACCCATGGGTAGGGAAGACCGTGGAGGGGGCGACACCACGAGAAGCCTCAGTACCTCAGGACAATAATAAAGAGAAGAGAAAGGTGGCTTCAAGGCCATAGTTCTAGTACCAGTAGGGAGTAACCTGACTTATGAAGTACCCATGCTACCGCAGGGAGACCCTGAGGTCGATACGACCCATGAAAGGGCCACGCCCAGGGGAGAACCACGTGCATGGTACGAGAGAAGGGTAGATACACTCCCAGGGCGAATGACTAGAGGCTGGGGCGCATGAGTTGGCACTTAGAAAGTCACCCCCTATGCCAGATGCACTTTGAGGAAAGAGGACTCACACAATGGGATAATCCTAAGTTGGGCTACGACGCTGTGAGGCCCTCTGTGTAGAGCAGCGATCAAGTCATAAGAACGCGTGGCAATAAGCACTGAAAACGTCAAGGCTTTCCTAAAAGTTCGCTAAGGTACGCGTTAATTTGGTTAAGTTTCGAACGTTTCAAGGGATATTTTTATATGCTTTCAATGCGCTTTAAATACGAGAGGTGTATAAAAAGGGGCCTTGGGACGTTTGTAAGGGATCCAGTTTTTAACCTAATTCTCACAGTTTACACAGAGACAAAAAAACCCTAGTTATTTCACGGCGCACCCACTGTGCGCACAGACAATTAGGGCAACACAGTACTATCTATTCAGTATTTCGACCACCTTCAGAGCATCTTTTCACGGTGTTCCAATACGGAGGTGTGTCCCTTTGATGTTTCTCGCTAGCTGACTTGATCGTCAGAGTGCAAATGACCGCGAGGGCGCCCCTTTGTTCACTTCTTTGCAGGTACTCACGACGACGCATAACGGAGGTGCCCTAGCTCGCGAGTAGAAGCCACGCACAAAGACGTCCCTAGTCAACCGACGGGAACATTTGGCGCCCACCGTGGGGCCGATATAAAACGTCAGTCCCATCACACAGTTTTCCAGTTCCAGTTGCAGTTCCCAACCCAATTCCAGTTCTCAAATCGCAGATAGTTAAGAAGGCTCCCAGAAACCACGAACATGAGACCCGCACGCGCTAGGAGTGAAGAGATGACCATGCAACAACTCATGGGCATGATGCAAGGGTTGCAAGAAGCAATGGCAGCATCAAAAGCGGAGCAAGAGCGCATGCAAGCGGATCTTATAGCATCTCATGCTAGAAATGATAGCTCCACCGCGCCAACGAGGAACTGCGCCGCAGATGGCGCGACGTAGACGAGCCTGAGACTGCCACCCCACCAAGAGAATTCTCAACGCCATTCTCACAGGCGATCCAAGAGAGAGCAATCCCCAACACATTCACGGGGCCCAAAGTAACCTTCAAAGGGATGGAGGACCCTGAGGCGCACCTCACTGCGTTCCACACGCAAATGATGATGGTAAGCGGTTCTGATGCCGTAAGGTGCAAGCTCTTCATGAGCACTTTGACTGGGATGGCCATGGATTGGTTCATCAGCCTCCCAGAGGGTCACATTACGTCTTTCACACAGCTCTCGAGGCTATTCAGAGAGCAGTATCTAGCCAACAGGGCCCCACCCGCAGTTTCATACGACCTATTCGACGTGAAGCAGTATCAAGGTGAGACCCTAAAAGAGTACATAAGCCGCTTCGGGGCGCAGGTGGTGAAGGTGGGTACCACAGACGAACCCATGATCGTGTACGCATTCAGGAAAAGGGTGTGTCTCGGGTCTTTCAGCAAGTCACTCAATCGCAGCCACCCCAAGACTTTTGCTGAAGTAAGGCGTCGGGCAGTAGAACACATTGCCTTTGAGGGTGAGGCATACGAGAAGTGCACGACTGCTGCACCCACACGCCCAATAGTGCAAATACGCACACAACCTGCTAGGGTCCACGAAGCCGCCACAGAAAGAAAGAACCAAGACAGGAAGTGCACCTACGAGGCAAGGAGGACCCAGCCTAGGGGTCGAACAGAAGGAAGGAGAGAGGGAAATAGACCTCTAAGGCACAATTTTGTGGTGGAACTTAAAGACCTCATCGTTGTGCCACACATAGCTAATAGGTTCAGGCCACCGGTGAAGTCTGACAAAGTGCTGAGACCTCACAAAGAGTCATGGTGCGAGTTTCACGAAGCATTCGGGCACCATATTAACAACTGCTTAGCGCTGGGCTATCAGTTGAATGAGCTTGTGAAGAATGGTTTCCTAAAAGATTATCTCGCTGGCTCTACTACAATCACAGCCACGACAACACCAGAGGAAGGTCAAGCATGTTGAAGATGGTTGTTGCCCCTTCAAGATTGTGTTTGATGAAGACCTATATGTAGTGATTGATGAAGTCTTATATGTACATTTCATGTGTATTTTTACTTTGCTTTAAGTATGTCTTAGTTAGTGCTTAAAGGTTGTCTAAGAGTAGTTTTTTGCTGAGTAACTCACCTCATAACCACTGGCCATGTGTTAAGAACAAGCATAAGTTTTCTAAAACTGTTTTTCACATGTTTTACACAAAAACACGTTTACTGCATAAAAATAAATCTGTT
>Ga0123342_1006969_pt1 | contig 15279 bp, 7 predicted proteins | sample Turbeawhitnodule_FD_89960 | JGI IMG/M metagenome (GOLD analysis project Ga0123342, IMG submission 89960) | Root nodule microbial communities of legume samples collected from Mexico - Turtle bean Mexico white nodule | ecosystem: Host-associated > Plants > Roots > Nodule | place: Mexico: Nepantla... | reverse complement strand
TTATTTGTTATGTTTCCATTTGCAGGTTATGCAGAGAGACTACAAATTAAGTTCTTATTCACTAAATTCTGTCTCAGCACACTTCCTTTCTGAGCAGGTAAAGTCATTCTTTTGACATCATTTGAACAATTATTTCCCCCCTTTATTGTGTATTGCCACAATGGTACAAGGCTATTGCATTGTGACTTGGAGATGATAAGTCCAAATCTGGAATGCCTCTCTTCTTAGGGTATAAGCATGGTTATCGAACTCGCAAGTCCACTGTTAACTCAATTCGAGTTGACGTTCCTACTCACCTTGGGTGAGTTGATTCTGAAGCAAACTCATTTTTTTTTATCAAACTTGGTAATCTCGCATTGAACTTGGTGAACTTGGTTGAACTCGCGAGTTTGCAACCGTGTTGATGAGTTAAGGGGTTTTTTCTTTAAACCCAAAACACCCAAAATTAGACAAACTCACATTGCCAACATTAGGCATGACCCAAGTACATCCCCCATTTATTAAAATAAGTAAAAGTGTTCCCGAATATGATGTTTATATAGGACCCAATTACATAATGTTTTATAATATTTATATTAAGTGAATTTTTTTATTTGAGGTATTTTGAAATTATATAATTCTCATTCACTACTAAATGTAGTTATTTTATTAATATAATGGACTTTTGTTTTAAATATTTTGATTAATTGTATGATTTGAAATGTTTTTTTCATATGAAGTAAACTCTTACGAGTCTACAGAGCCTCCACGTGTCTACGTAGACTCTCGAGTTTGATAACCTTGGATATAAGGTTGTGTACATCTATCCTCCTTCGATCCCATTAGGTGGGATGGGAGCCTTATTCACTGGGTCACCCTTTTATTCCTTTATTTTCTGTTTCAAATACATTTTGGAAGTGGGAGCTGTTAATGGGATTTGGATCATGGTTGGAAAGTACAATTAACACATCTTTATATTAATATATAAATACTATACCTGTCTATTTATAGCAGAAGATGAAGTTGGTGATTTACATGCATAAACTCTTTATTTGATATGAGGATTGGCCATTTCAATTGGATTGCAATGCAGTTGTTATTTTACAGATATGCATTTCAATTGGTCTTTTTATTTGCTATTTGTATGTTGGCATCATGTGTGTCTGTGCTCTTTTTCTGCATTTTGACTTATTTATATGCTTACAATTACCTAAACAGCTTCTTTTGCTGGATTATTGTCTTTGTTATTGGATGTTATAGTGGTTGTCAATTTATTAGCTTAGTAACTGCTTGTTCATATAGTGCAGAAAGAGGATGTCCATCATTCTATCATATCTGATCTCCAGAATGGAACCGCAGAAACAAGGAGGCGCCTTGCTGTGTATTGTTTGAAGGTTTGCTTTCTGGTTCTTTTGTCCTAGGATGCTTTATTGCCACCTTTTATTTAAACTAATATTGTCTAGTTTTCTTTTGTTTCCTATCTAGTTCTCAATGTCCTGTAAGCTTTACAGATATAAATGTTGAAGTTGACAATAATTACTTTGTAACTCTCAGTTGATGATGAAAATTGTGATCTGACTGATTGTGAAACAGTTTTCGTCTGCATTGTTTGTTAGTTTTATGGAATACTTCTGTGTGGGACGGATTTACCATGTTATTTAGTGGCCCTTGGCTTCTGTTGGGAAGTTGTAAAGAAGGCTCTGTTTCATTTCTCCTTTTGATGTGTAGCAAATAAGGAATTTTACCACAATTTTATTGGCCGAGCTGTCACTTTAGTTGGCGGTAACTAATTCTAATGAACTGATGCCAGATGTTATTTGACAGTAATATACTCAAAAAGTTTCAATATTATCCTATTATACCTAATAATTTAGCTTTAAAATGTTTTATTGTTTGTGATTATTTTTTTGGGTGAATTGCCTGTGGTTCTTTAACCTATTAAAGTGTTGTGTATCAGATATGGTGAATCCATTATGGGAATTTTACATGTTAGAGAATTTGACCATTGAAAATTCATACTCTACCCGTCAATGTGCAGGATGCATATCTCCCTCAGCGGCTTTTGGATAAATTGATGTTGATTTACAACTATGTGGAAATGGCTCGAGTTACAGGTGTTCCAATTTCCTTTCTACTTTCCAGAGGCCAAAGCATTAAGGTAAGCATCAAAGTTCCTTTTCAATTAACAATGCTGCGAATCACTTAAAATGACTGACTCATTAAATTGTATCAGTAATTCCTTGTTTTTCTTTTCTTCCTTTCCAGGTACTTTCACAACTTCTTAGGAAGGCAAGACAGAAGAATCTGGTCATTCCTAATGTCAAACAGGTTGGGTCTGAACAAGGAACATTTGAAGGTGCCACAGTAAGTTCATTCCTTTCTTTTTCTTATTCATTATTTTAACGGTTAATAGGTGTTTGTTAACTGATTCTTTCTACTTTTCAATGTCTATACAATCATGTTTGTGTGTATGCATCTACCAACTATTCAATGCCTTGTATTTTCTGAGAATTTTATTTATATTTTGTCTCAACAAATTATATTATATTCGGAATTGAGTCATGAATGAATTGGAAATTCAAAGGCTCATAGCATCATTAACTCTTTACAGCAAGATTGCATTGCATTAAAGTTGTCAAATTTGAGTGTATGGTAACTCATTAAGGTTTTACAAACTTAAGACTTTACCTAAGATAGTATTAAAAATACCTCATCATGTATCGAAACAAAATATGTTACCTTAAAACTCAAAACCACGTGACACAATGGACCAATCACTGGAATACAATTATCCCAGTGGATCAAATGAACAAGGGCTTCACATCTATTACCTGCATTTGACTGAGTCTACCAGAGTTAAACCTAGTGTGGGTATCCCTGAGCTTTTGAGTGAGTTGCCAGTTTGTCAACTATGCTTTGTATAATTTTCTCCTCTATATTCATGAAACAATCACCTTTGTCAATGTATACGTTTTTTGGTTAGATAGAAATGTGGATATTGTATTTTCACTTTACAGTTGGAACAAAGAAAGACAATTCTGCTATATAGCATTGCCTTTTTGGTTTAGGGGAAATAGGTAAGAAAATAACTTTATCCTAATAATAACAAATGTACGGTGAGATTTTATTCTGATTTAGTTTCTTGATTGAAAAATGTTTTGAACCAGGAGAAAGATCTCCAGGGTATCCTTTTACAAGGGTTTCGCATATTTTCCACATCAAAGCTAAAGCTTAGTTCTCAATTTATACAAACTGAATGCCACCTTGATTAAAACTAAACGCCCTATTCTTCCATCCTCTCCAACTAACAGAATTTTCTAACTGTTGATACTTTACTCTAACTAGTAACTGTTGATGTTTTTGAATCCCTAACATGTTAGACTTGTTTGGTTTGAGAAAATGTTTTTTCTATTTTTATATCCCGCTTTTAAGGATTTGTGGAGACAATGAGAACAGTAAACAAACTGATTTTTTTAACTATTTGTGAAAATGGACATGGTAAAAAATATTTTCTTAAATAAATTTGGTCCTTTGCTATGAGTTGGAAATTTTATTGTTAAAATGTTCGTATGTTATGTACTGCTTAAGCAAGCCTATAAACAAAGATCTATACATTATGGGGTTGCAGTTGTTCGTAGATACTTGTTATTTTTCCCTCTTGTTCTTCTGTTTATGCAAGAAAATATTGAAAACATGCTCAAATTTCAAGTTTCTTTATTGACAGAGATCTACGTAAGTTTTGGAGTTGATGCGCTAACCTTCTCGCTTATTTTTCTTTTGGACATTTCAGTCGTTAAGTTGTTGCCTTTTGATGCATGATTTTTTAATTACAACTTGCAGGTATTGGAGGCAAAGGCTGGATTTTATGAAAAACCAATTGCTACGTTAGATTTTGCATCCCTGTATCCATCTATTATGATGGCCTATAATTTATGTTATTGCACTCTGGTAAATATTTATTGTTTTGTAAGTTTTGCTTAAGCATCTGAGTTTTGTTTCTTTAGAAAAAAATATGGATATTACTTTATCCACCGGAATAGTTCAGTTTGTATGGGGTAACAATTGGTAGTTTTTTTTTTTTTGGTTAACTATTCTTTAAGGTGACTTCTGAAGATGCTCGCAAGCTTAACATCCCTCCAGAATCCGTGACCAGAACTCCATCTGGTGAAACATTTGTTAAATCAAATCTGCAAAAGGTATGTTGTTTGAAAAATTACCATTTTTCCTTTTTCTTTGCAGTTCTATGCTGATTTCTGTAGAGGTTAATTCTTAGATGAAGTTGAGGCACTGATGTAATGAAAATAAATTCAGGGAATACTTCCTGAAATACTTGAAGAGCTATTAACAGCCCGAAAAAAGGCAAAAGCAGACTTAAGGGTATCCTTTCTGCACTTGTGAAAATTGACGTTGGGTTTAGATTGTTTTGCTGTCTGCTGTTTTGATTAATTCAAATCCACTAACTGAATTCTGTATATTTGTGCCTGTACATGATTTCTATGAAACATCTACTACAGGAGGCAAATGATCCCCTGAAGAGGGCAGTGCTAGATGGTAGGCAGCTGGCCCTGAAAGTAAGCCGAGCCTCTTAATTTTGTGTCTTTTTTCCTTGTCCTTTTTTCTCTTGGTATCTGTTCATTTCTCACTACTGCATTGTGCGTGTTAATAACTGTGCTAATTCAATTTTTTGGTATTGGTACATTTTAAACTCTATTTCTATTTCCTTTTGGTCAGATTAGTGCAAATTCTGTGTACGGGTTTACTGGGGCTACCATTGGTCAGTTACCATGTTTGGAGATATCATCGAGTGTAACAAGCTATGGTATTGCTTTCATCTCTTAGTTTGTTTGGTGTGTGTTTCTAAATTATCTTTTTTGTTGAATGTAAATAGCATCTCCATTGATTTGTGATGTTTGATTCGATGCCGCTAAAGGTCGACAGATGATTGAGCACACAAAAAAACTTGTGGAAGATAAATTTAGAACACTTAATGGCTATAAACACGATGCTGAGGTATAGTATTTATAAATTTTATTGTTTTGATACCTATCATAGTTTATGGGGTTTCATTGGCTAGAAGTCGAAGCTATCTTAGGTGTTTTTATTGGTCCTTATTACTGCATTCTAATCTGGGGAATTTAACATTGAACCAACAAAATATAAAGTTTCTATCCTTACCAATAAAATTTACATTTTCAGTTATGGATTTGTTTTCTTAAATTTAATGTAGTCATATATTTTCTTTATTTGCTTTACCACCATAACAATGACAAATGACTTGCAAATTAATGTCATTCTTGCTACTAGGTAATATATGGAGACACAGATTCAGTCATGGTACAATTTGGTGTTTCTGATGCAAAAGAGGGTGTTTCTGCTGTAAAAGAGGGTGTTTCTGCTGTAGAACAGGCTATGAACTTGGGGAGAGAAGCTGCCGAATATATAAGTGAAACTTTCACAAAAGTAACTGTTTATTTTGCGTTTTATTTTATTCTTTTATGATAGCCTGTGAAAGTGACATGAAAACTGTATTGTGTTTTTCTTGAATTATTTTCATGGATCACTTATTTCCGCAATATGAAAAAATGTTCCTTTTTGTATCTTCTCCAAACAATCAAGTAACAATTGATTCTAAAATCACTGTGTTTTGTTTGCTCAAGATTGAAATAAAAATTGAGCCCCTCATCCTACAAAGCAACATATTCTCAATTTGATTATTCCAATCATTCCCTGATTCTTCAAATATGGAACAAAAAGTTACATATTTTTTCAAATAATTTAGATTCAGCAATTGTAATGTTATCTCTGAATTTATATTCATGTTAGTTACAACTTCACAAAATTTGCAGCTAGTGTAGAGGTTTTAGTCTGCAGATTGTTTAAGCTTCAGCTTCAGTATCCCTAATCTTAATTCTATAAATCTTATTATTTTATTTGCTACATTGATTTTTCCGTACTTATTTGTTGTCGTTTTGATTGTGAAGCCCATCAAACTAGAATTTGAGAAGGTTTATTATCCATATCTATTGATTAGCAAGAAGAAATATGCTGGTTTGCTTTGGACAAAACCAGACAACTTTGACAAAATGGACACTAAAGGTAAACATTACTCTTTACCTTCCTCTGGATTTTTTGAAGTGCCTCTTAAACTAAATTTTCATTGAACAGGTATTGAAACAGTTCGAAGAGACAATTGTTTGTTGGTAAAAAACCTGGTGAATGATTGTCTTCACAAAATACTGATTGATAGGGACACAAAGGGGGCTGTCCAGTATGTCAAGAACACAATTTCAGATCTTCTCATGAATCGAATAGATTTATCTCTGCTGGTTATTACAAAGGTGGGAAGTATATTGAATCTACAGACCATGCAATGGTCTCTCTTTGCTATTTGCTTTTAGTGGAGCATTCAGATATTTGATGCGAGTGCATTACCAAAATAATTCCTCTGAACTTGGCGCTAACATGCTTGCTTTGACAGGGTTTAACAAAGACACGAGATGAGTACAAAGTAAAGGCAGCTCATGTTGAACTTGCTGAAAGGATGCACAAGGTTGGCTAGATAATCAAATATATGCTGTCTTTACCCATTTTTTGTTTTTTTTGGAAAATTAGATTCTGGTGGCAAAGGAAAAAGAAGCCAATGTTATAGTACATGATCATTTGCTCTATATGTGCCAAAACATCAAATGGTATATTAGAATTACACTTGAACTATGTAGGAAAATAAGAAATAATTTATTTATAAAAATCACACCAAGTACATTCTCAGTTCTATTTGTAACAAACAATCTCTTTAAAATACGAAAATATGCTAAAATAAATAAGAAGTTTCTAAAGATATTATCTCTTAATCAAGTTTGGATATCCTGGAGATATTCTTATCTTAATAATAAGTCACTATTTAGAGCAATGACCATGAATTATTTTTAATTTAGATGTTGGATTCTATATACTCACCTCTCAGGTCCTGTAAATTAATGTTTCAAATGTTTGGTAAGTTATTTGTGGAACTATACAGTATTGTTACTGGATTGTGGACTGTTTTAGGCTTATTGAGTTTGCCTTGTCCCCGTTCTGTAGGCCGCAAATGTATTTGATTTGATTTTGTAATTGACAGCGAGATGCTGCCACTTCTCCAAATGTTGGAGATAGAGTACCTTATGTAATTATCAAAGCTCCAGAAGGTGCAAAGGTAATACCACATGTTCCCCTCTCTTTTTTATTATAGTTTTTTAAACTTTTGTTTAGATTTTCTCTGGACTAATATGTGTAAGAAAATCAGGCGTATGAGAAATCAGAGGACCCTATTTATGTTCTAGAAAACAACATACCTATAGATACTAAATACTATCTTGAGAACCAAATTAGCAAGGTTGGTTATCACTTTCTTAGATGTTTTGGATTTCCAAATTGCTGTTCTTTATTAGCTTCATTGTATTGCAGCCGATTCTGAGAATTTTTGAGCCAATTATCCGGAATGCTAGCAGAGAACTTTTCCATGGAGATCATACAAGATCTATTTCAATTTCTACTCGATCAAACAATAGCACATTGAAATTTCCTAAACAGCTTACCTGCATTGGCTGTAAAGCTGTACTAGGGTATCTATCTCCCCCTCTTCTCATTGTGTTCTCTTAAAGTTCCTGGTTTATTTTAATTTTATATTTTTCCTTTCTTGTGTTTGCGTTTGTAAAAGAAAGTCACAGGAGCTACGAAGAATTAACATTTATGCACATGCCAACATTTTCAATAACTAGGCTGTATATTTGAGATATTTCCTATAGATTTTAAATATATTAGAACTATAGGCCAGCAATATATTATGGAATTATTACGAACCCTTTCATGTTACCAACTTACTTTAAGAAGAAATATCTTCTTTATGAAGATGAACTGTCAAAAAGAAAATAGCACATATGATCAGGGGACCATTCTTTCAGAATGTGTTAATGAACTCGTGATAACTTTTGGTCATCTCAGTGACAGAATAGTTGATTTAATGAATTTCCTGTCGTCTGTAAATTTTATCCCTACTTCTCAGGGTCTGCTTTAGAAATTGAAATTTTGATTTGGTTTCCCGGAGTCTTGTCAGGAAAGCAAGATTCTTCAGGTGTTATATATGAATCATAAGACTAATGAAAATACCTTATAATATTTATGCCTTGTGTTGAAGATTATTTGTATGTATGATAATGCACGAGTATATGTCAGTATACTGAAGGTCTCAAGTTTTTGTTTTATTTGGTTCAGCAAGGATCATCACACTGTCTGTTCAGATTGCAAAGGAAGGGAAAATGAGCTATACTGTAAAACAGTATCTCAAGGTAGGTTATCTGTTGCACTCTATTCAATTTTAAATGGTTTTGGTTTTGTTACAGGATGATTACAGTTATTCTTTAATTGGACAAAAGTCACAAAACAAGTGGTGGTGTGCTTGTAGTGTCTGAGCTGGAGATGCTTTTTGGGAGGTTGTGGACACAGTGTCAGGAGTGCCAAGGTTCACTTCATCAAGATGTTCTCTGCACAAGGTATGTTCATTTAGTGAAATTGCTTGGATGGCACAGGTTCTCAAACTTTTGGTTTTAAGAAGCACCAGTATTAATTAATCAACATCCTGGAATTGGTGTTTTTTACCACTTGTCTCCGGCTTGTTTAATGTCCTGGCATAACAAGTGTCAAATTATTGTGGAATTTTACAAAAACTTGTAGTTTCGTTTGTGGTTTGGTTTCTCATTGTTGGACTGTTATTAGCTGATTTCTCGTGTACTAATTTGTTGCAGTCGGGATTGTCCAATTTTTTATCGACGAAAAAAGGCACAGAATGATATGTCCGAAGCAAAATCGCAATTGGACCGGTGGAGCTTTTAAGGCAATTGGACCGGTGGAGCTTTTAAGTTTTGCTGAGGTCAGCTTTTCTCAATTTTCTTCCATAGCCGTTCCTCTGTCTTCATACTGATCTAGACCATAAATTTCATCCATCCCATTAATCCAAAATCCAATATTTGCAATTGAAATCATTGGAAAATTTATCTTTATATATATGTAGGAACTTATTTATTGTTTATATTCTAAAACAGAAAAAATTGACGTTTAATAAATTTTGGTCATCAGATTGGATTTTCAAGTAATATTTGAACAAATTTTGGTCATCAGATTGAATTTTCAAGTAATATTTGAACTTTCTCGTAAGATTCTGCAGTTTTGGGTGTGTATATGCAGGTGCTCATTTCTAAGAATTATTTATAAAAATTTGTAATTATTTATAATATTTTATTTTTAAAATATAAAAGAACAAGTTCATCCAATTTATTTTTTGATACAAACTACTTTGAATTTGAATTATTATTGTTTTTTTAAATCAGCAATAACAATAGTTTCATGTATTGTCAAGATAACATAGAAATAATGTATTATTTTTAAGAAAAAACAATCTTGACATTATAACTACTTTTACTAGATTATGAAATATTTTACACCCTTGTAATATCTTTATTTTTAAAAAATAAAAAGTAATATCATCTTTTATAATTTTATAAGGATATAAAGTTTTTAGTATTTAGCATTAAAAACAGTGAACGAAATTTCATATTTGAAAATTTTCAAATTAATTTTAATAGGATTTTTTTTAATAAATAAAATTGCATTTACAAGATTCTTATCACCAACATTTATACCAAAATAAGTTTTTAATAGAAAAGATTGCATTTACTTTGTTAAATGACATTCATCTTATTGCTTTAATAAATTATACTTATCTTTATTTTGTAAAAATAAAGGAAGTTATAACATATATTATTTGAAAATAACATATATTATTAATTAAATAAAGAAGTTATAAAAATTAAAATTGAAGTTTTAAAATGTATTTTTTAAAATTTAAACACAAAATGAGTGATTTAGTTATGTAGAATTTATCTTTTTTAAGTTCTCGAATGAATGACGTTCATTGCTGGGATAAAATTATATCACTCTAATTTTGAAATAAACATTCAGCATCTTCATGTTGTTAATAAAATAAAAATAGTACTTTTTATTTTATTTATATCTATACTTGAATTAAAATCATGCGTAAATATATTAATAAATCAATAAATTTAATCATATATATATATCAATTTTCTATTAGTATTTTTGCTTGAAAATATAACTTTTTAAATTTTTATAAGGTATTTTAAAAATTTGTTGACAATATAATTTTTATGATATTTTAAATATATAATAATTAAACCATTTATCTTTTATAAAACAACTTTATTTTTATTAAATTTTAATCAATATGACGTTTAAACAAAATAAATAAGGAAGAAAATTTTCATTTTATTAAAATACAAGTTCAAAAATGTCATTTACTTAAAACACGGACAAAATGAATGTTTATTTACAAATTAAAAAAATATTGTAAATTATTTTATTAAAAAATTAGAGGAAGGAGATTTCTATTTTAAAACTATAAGAGGTATGTGTCTCGGAAGTTATAATTTTTCCATTTAAATGTCAACTATAGATATTCATTAATTAAATTTAAGTTTATTTTTTTGGATGAGATCTATGAAAGAATGAAATTTCTTAGTAACGGAATTATAGAAAGTATGATAATTACATTTTATTATAATGTTTCTTAAAATTATTTTATTATTAAGTTTAAATGTTTAATAAACATTTTGACACTAAATTATATTTTTAAAGATCAATTGATACTCAGAAGTAAAAGTTTTTAGGGATCAATCTAACTTTTTACATATTTGTTGTCTAAATCATTTTTTTTTCCGAGAGCTAAATTGTTATAATTCTACACTTCCATGAAACAAAATGTCCATTTTAAGTAAGTTACAAGTTGTTACAATCAAACTTGTCTGTTTTACTAGTTATTAGTTGCAGGTCCTTACCGTGCTGACTCAATATTCTCCTTTCTTCATCTATGTTTAATTTATGCTCGTATCCACGAAGCTGAGACACTCCTCTTAAATGACGTGTCTCAGTTGGATACATATATCAGACACCAACACTAGTATCACACGTATTGGTGAAATATCAAATTCAAAAAATATTTGTTAAATTTCTGACAATTCTAGCATGAGTTTAACACAATTTTAAAAAGAAAAAAATTAATTAATTTTTTAAAAACTCAAACTTATTGTATAATTATTTTTATGTGTCGTATCAGTGTCTCTGTAATATATGTTTCTATTATTTCTAGCTAATAGATCTTAACCTAATATTTATGAACCCTAATATATAGTACTTTAGGTCTGTTTAATAGGGTTTATGTAAATAAACAAAGGTTTCATTACTTTTTGATCCTACTATTTATTTATCTTATTGAGTTTGGTCACTATTGATAAAGGGTTCAATCGAGTTTTTATAATTTTTTTGTTAATACTCAAATGATAATAAGCTATAAGCCTGATTAAAAGCAGTAATTTGTTGGACTATTTTGATATTATATTTTTTAATTCTAAGAATATTGAAATGGGTGTTTACTATATATAGGGGATTTCAGTGGGATGAGATTATAGATGTTTTACGACAAACAGTAACTGATGCGTGCTCTGATAAGTCAGTGAGAGTTTATTTTCTATATATAAAAAAGATTTTGTAATCTCATGTTTAGTTATTAATACATTTTTGTCTACATAAAATAGAACAAATAAGGATATCTTCAAGTCATATATCAAATATTTAATATCTGAGTTTTATAACAATCTAATCTTCTGTTGGAGATGACCTAAAATTTTAGGTAATAATACGAATAAAATATTTCTTTATTATTAAAATATTTAATTATACTTAAATCAATTTTTAAGAAGTTATAATGTAAATAAAAAATCATTGAAAGTTGCAATGGGATTTTAAAAATAAAAATTATGTGGTAAAATGAGACTAGAAAAAGAAAGTAAAGGAAGATGTTCTTAATAAAAGTTTGTTTAATACTTTTATAGTTTCTTTAATTTCAAGTCATCAACAATGAGATGCTTTGTTAAATGTAGTATCAATTTCTCAACAATTAACTCTAACTGGAGAAAGCCCACTAAACTAAATATGCTGCAAATTTAGAACATTTACATGATTTATCTCATTCTTAACTTCAAATGGTAAGAAAGGGTATAACGCATATTTTAATGTATCATTCTTGGGGTAATACATACATACAGTTTAAGCTTAATTTATTCGACATTGCAAATGCTGATTATCATTATCTATTACTTCATTAAAAGTCAGATTAATGAAGAACTGATTCTCTACTGGATAGATGAAATTAAAAGTCAGAGATCCTAGAATATAATATAGAATTATCATAGCTTGTGTTCAAGGGCAGCAAGTGCAAATGCTGCTTCCTTACCACTTTTTACTGTTCCTTCTAAATTATTGCTTTTTCATTCCAATAACTTTTGTTTTCTATCTGTGCTGTTTACACTTTCGGTTGTCAGTTTTATTCTTTTCTGTTTTCAAGCCTGTCTAGTGGAAGTTTGAACTTTGAACATGTATGGGAGAACAGCTTGCCAACTTGTGAAAGAATTTGCAAGTGCGTAATACAAGGTTTCATTGTACTCAACAGTTATATTTGAGATTTGGCTAATACTATGGGTCTTTTTGTCTGCTCTTTGTTGCAACCTCTCCATTTTGAGGAGAATTTCTTACAGATTGCTTCATGAAAAGCTTGGAAAGCAAGGGTATGGCGGTGGGTGACAAACATTACTTATTATATTTTTCAGTGATCATATAAAATAAAGAGCTCTGACTTTATCTGCCTGAGATTTTCTTGTTTGTTGGCACCACCAGATGAAACCACCTTATTCGTTTAGGAGAAAGGAAATAAGCCCTGGAGAGTTTCTGGTATAATGTGTTTTCATCCTGATGACTTCCTAGTAACATTTTTTTATTCAATTTGCTTGCAATCATTAAAGTGTGAGGCATCCAGTTTTTTTTCCAGTTGTTTTCTTTAAAATTTGAACTTGGATATTATATGTACTGCTTGTGCCTCAAGGGCTTCTGGATGGTTGTAATATGGTTTTTCTCATCTCTTTTAATTGAGTGTTCTTCTTGAACTGTTTTCAGTTATGGATGTAATTTGATGAAACTTGTAAGTGCCAGTATACTGCTGGTAGTGACCTGAACTGAATAATTTGCCTCTTGTTTAATCTACTAGCATTTGGACATTGTATTAAATGTTTGCACAAGTTAGCAAATTGATTTTGAACTTCAGGTATAAAAGAGGGAACAGTGTTAGCTTTTTAGGTATATAATTAAGGATCAGAACAACGAAGAAAGAGTGAGTTGTAGTTATCTTACATTGTTTATTTCAGTTACATTATAACCTTGCATCTGTTGTTATTTCAATTAATATTTAAAAGTAATTATAGAACTTTTGGGCAAATGATAGTGAACAAAATTGTCTGTTTTTTTACTTTATTAGCACCAAAATTTAGTTTTTTGCACGTACCTTTCTATATGATTTCAACTGCAATTGTATGCATAAATGATTATTATTTCTCATTATTTATTTTTCTGAACCTTGCAGATGGTAGATATTGATTTAATATCTCGTAACTTTCTGCATTTTCTTTATCTGATGTCTGTTCTTTATGGCAGAGGGTGATTGCTAGGGATATCAAGGAATGTGTGTGCCGTGCACCGGATACTCCTTATGATGGTTTGTTTACCTCTTGTTGTCACCTTGTATAATGTTTTGAATATTATTGGAACTGTGCTCTTGTTTGAATCGTATTGTTCCTGTTTTTTATTGTTCTTTAATGGCTCGTGGAAAAAGGTTCCTAGTTTTTATTGTGGCATTCTTTTATTTCCTTTGCCCTCCTTTCTCTGTGTACACCTCTTGTGATGTAATTTGTTCAACATGAACTATGACTTTTCACTTAGGCCACATATGATATTTTTTCAATCATTTGGTTTAGTGATAAACTTGTTGTACCAGTTCAGTCAGTCCTTTTACCTTGGTTCCAATAGAATTGCAGTTTCTGTACATTAAAACTATATTTTTTCCTTTATTTGACAGAGAATTCTTATTCAAACATCTCAATTACCTCATATGAGCTTCCTGATGGCCAGTAAGTCAGTGATATTCTAGTCAATTGAAACATGGATGAGGATGGAATGAATGATGTTTTATCTTCAAAATATCTTCTTTCATTTAATGTGCTACTATTTGTACTTTATAGCCTAATTGCTGCTTCTGGTTTTTAGTGTAACTTTTTGTCTATTGTTGTTTATGAGGTGTTTATTTTTATCATGCAGGACACTTGAAATTGGAGCTGACAGATTTAAGATGTTCTTTTCAATCCGTCCCTGGTTCTTTAACATATTTCTGTTCTTCCATTCTGTTTACTAGTTTTCTTATTGTCAATGGTGTTAACATACTTGTCAATTCCTGGCATGGAGAGATTTGCTGAAATTGCTCCTCCAGTTCGTGGCCTTTTTATTAAACTGAATGCGTATTTGTTTGAAGTACCTGACATGCTTTTGCTGATTGTTTTACCATTTTGTAGGTCATTGAAAGCATTAACAAGTGTCTATGATCACTTGATAGGTTTTTGAAGCATTCATATCAATATCTTTACCAAATTGATTTCGTTTATCACATGCAGCTTGGTGGTTCTACAGCTTCAATGCAACAACTAAAGGAACAGCTTGAGAAAGACTTGCTAGAGGTATATATTTCAACAAATGAGCCCTTGTCTATTTTATTCAGAGTGCAAGGCTTTATAGGAGGGTCTTGTAAATCTGTCTATAAATTCTATAATTTTTCACCTTTTTTGTAGGTTATAATTAAGTACATTTGATTTCTCTAGAAGGCTTGTGGAGTGTTTTTACTCCTATTTAAAAAAAAATGAACTTGTTACTTCCAAATATAATTCTATTGAAATCTAGATGAACATATGTATACCTGTCTTCTATCCTTTCCCCTGTTCATACATGACTAACACCTCATCAATTAACAAACTCATTAATATTCGAACTATCTTAACCCTTAGATCTTAAGAGGACGATGTTAACGACAAAGAAAATGTATATAATTGTAAAGTGCAAATAGTAGTTTGTAAGATTGTGGTCAAAGTGGATTATAAACCTTTACCTAAAGCTTCTGCAGGCTGGCAGTTCTAACAATGGGAGATTAATTGAAAACATTTATTAGAATTTCTTAGAACTTATATTTGAGTTTATAATTATTAAAGGAAAAGAAAGAATAGGGTAAATCCCTTGTGTATATTGAACACATAGGGTTATGTTTATATAGGAAAAAGAAACATATGGGCTAAGCCCATTACATAAATATGAGATATCTAA
>Ga0123342_1006968_pt1 | contig 15279 bp, 8 predicted proteins | sample Turbeawhitnodule_FD_89960 | JGI IMG/M metagenome (GOLD analysis project Ga0123342, IMG submission 89960) | Root nodule microbial communities of legume samples collected from Mexico - Turtle bean Mexico white nodule | ecosystem: Host-associated > Plants > Roots > Nodule | place: Mexico: Nepantla... | reverse complement strand
AGAGTAAAATACATGGTGTATATATAAGAAAAAGATTAAGACCTAGCTGAAACAGAAAAGGAAAGTTGGGTCAAACAAACAAAGCCCAATAATTTAAAATAGAAAATTAAATATATTAACAGTCATTTCCAATTTGAAGAAAAAAAAAATCTTATTATAGAATCTATATATTAAAATAATACTTTTATTTTTAAACAACTTTTGTAAAGAACACTCATAATAACAAAATGTTCTAATTGCATTAAATTTTCTCATACAATATTATTATAGAGATTATTGAAAAATGAGAAAACATGTATGCTGTGAATCCCACTGGAAAAAAACCCACATCATTGAAATTTCCATAATAAAGGGCTCAACTTGTTCAAGGAACCGTTATTAATGCGAGGCCAAAATTCCTAGGAGTTTACCATAGTCTTATTTGTACTCGAAAAAGAAAACAAATGTTTCCACTATGAACAACGGTTATGATTTAATTTGTAATGACTATAATAAATATATGATAAGAGTATATAAGATTTCTGATATGTCGAGTTGACGAATTACACAAATCAAAATTAATATAAATTAACACACATTTAAAAAAATTAATTAATTCATCTAAATAATGAAAGGTCGGTTATCTTTAAAAATAAGTATAAAGTATAAAGTATAAAAGTATAAAAATAATATTTTACGAAAAGCAAACACATATTTTTTTTTTATGTCAGGATCTTCATTAAGGTTTTGATCTATATGAGAATAAACTTCTTCTGGAACCTCAATGTGTGATTCACAATTATTATTACTATTATTTTCAGTATTATCAGAAGGTGCAAAAATGGTTTGTGATGACTAACTCAAGATAGGTTGATCTTCATTAAACAAAAGTTGATCATAAATGTCAGGACTGTTAGTTTCATTGCTAGTATCTCGAACCCTTTGATATGGAAAAACATGTTCATAAAAACAACATCCCTTGACACAATTTGTCTTGATTGAATATTCAACAAAATATATCCTTTTGTCTCCCTTTTAAAACCAATAAAAATACATTTTGATGTCCTTGGATCAAATTTTATTCTATTTGATTACAAAGTGCTAACATAACATAAAGAACCAAACACCTTTAATCCATTAAAATCTACTTCAGTTTTGTAAAACATTTCATGAGGAGAAGAATAGTTTGAAACAAGTGTGGGAAGCATGTTTATAATATGCACAACATGTATCACATAATATGACAAATAAATTTTGGGTAAATGAGATTGTGTCATGAGAGCTCTTGCTACATTTAATAAATGACTATGTTTCCTTTCAACTATATTATTTTGCTGTGGAGTATTGACACATGATATTTGATGTTGTTCCTTTATTGACAAAGAAATTAGTCATGAAAAATTTAGTCCCATTATCACTTCTTATTATCTTTATTACTATCTCAAATTATGTTTGAACAAAAACAACAAAATTTTCCAAAACCTTGACAACTTCAGATTTTTGTTTTAAAGGAAAAATTCATGTGTACCTCGAATAGTCATTAACTATGATCAAGAAATATTTATGACCATGAATTGATGGTATTGAGGATGGTCCCCAAATATCTACATGAATCAAATCAAAACATTTTTTTTATTTAGATGTACTAATAGGAAATGAAAGCCTTTTTTGCTTTGCAAAATGACAAATATAAAAAACAAAAGATTTGTTATATTAACGAAAGGAAATTTATTTTTTATAACTTCAATACATTTATTTTTGAAATATGACCTAACCGAAAATGCCAAAGGGTTTCTAGATCACTAGGACTGACATTAACAATATTGATGGTGTGTGTAGATTTGATGGGTTTGATTTGAAGTTTCTGGTAACATGGGATCCTGAGCATATAAAGTCTATCTTGCATCTTAGCAGAGCTAATCATTTTCAAGGAGTTTTTGTCTTGAATTTGACATCCATTATAGTAAAAGGTAAGAACACAAGATAGTTTATCAGTCAATTTTGTTACTGAAAGAAGATTAAAAGTGAAGTAAGGAATATACAATACATCGTTTATGACATGATTTTGATTGAGAAAAACACTTTCAGAATAATTGGCAATGATTTGATTTCCAATTGGTAATTTGAAGGAAATAGGATTAATTTGATGATATGAAGTGAAACAAGTTAAGGATGAACAAATGTGATCAGTAGCACCACTATCAATAATCCAAGGATTGAAGGAAGAAATAAAGTCATTACCAGTTTGTGTTGTCATGATGGAAGGAATAACATAAACTTGACTAGAAATATTGCCACTGGATTGGGCTTGTTGTAAAAGAGCTAACAATGTTTGATACTGCTAAGGAGTAAAACCAATTTGTTGAGACTCCACTTCTGACTTCAAACCTTCATGATTATGCTCATTATTATTAAAATTTGTATTATGAAAAACTGCATTAGTATGACTCTGATCATGGTTCTAATTTTTAAACTTGAAATGAGGTGGAAAACCATGTTTTTTATAGCATGTATCAATGGTATGCCCTGTCTTTCCACAATGATTGCAAATTTTGGAAGTATATTATCTTCCATAGCTTCCTCTTCCGTATCCACCACCTCCGCCATAGATGGTAGCATGATCACCAAAAAATTGCCTCTCTTGTTGTGTAACGAGAGAGCAAACTCTATTCAATGATGAATTATCCGATGAACTAACATGGTAAGGTGAACAAAGATCTTGTAAGAGATCAACAACTTCACCCATGAATAAATGTAGCAACCAGAGCTCTGATACCATATTAAGAAGTGAACTTAAGCCTAACTCAACCTCATAAAACTGGCTTATTAGGTGAGCTCTGATACCATATTAAGAAGTGGACTTAAGCCTAACTCAACTTCATAAAACCTACTTATTAGGTGAGATTTGCACCCACTTATATATTATGAAATACTCTAATCTCTAGTCGATATGGGATCTCCAACACCCCCCCCCCCTCATGTCGATAGTGACACCTCGTGCTTGGGATAACATATTATTGATGGTCCGATAACAGTCTGATAGCGTGTGGCCTGATAAGCCCAACAAACATTCGCTAGGATAGACTCGAAAATGGCTCTGATACCATATTATAAATAGAACAGAGATGAACATAAGATTAAAAAGGAAGGCAAAAGATATGAGAATGAATATCTCTAATATTATTCCATTGAGATCAAAACAAATAGTCTGAATATATACAAGCAGTACACTCATTCTAGGTCTACCTAAAGAGAGAAAGAATCAATCAATAAATACTAGAATCATAACAGGCAAAGATAAAATAAAGGTTATTCACCTCTATAAAGAGAAACAACTAAGAATTATAAAAGACACAATTAAAATTAGGATCCTTCTATAACTATGGTTTTTGCTCTCAACTTTTTTCCCCTCTAGTTTTTGCTCCCACTGTTCTTCCTAACACTCATGTTTCTGCCATGTCACAAAACACCACCCTATCCGAACATGTTCAATCTGGTTAGGTTCAAACGTCTAATTTCTCAAATCACCCAACACCTTATGAACATGTTCAACCTAATTTCTCAAATCACCCAACAACTTCTGAACATGTTCACTCTGGTTGGGTTCAAAAGTCTAACAGTTCAAATCACCCAACACCTCTTGTATCAAAGTCACACTGCAAACGATACAAACGATAGACAGAAGATGAACATATAGGTACATTTGAATAAAATTCTAATATTTAATTTTTCCTATTTTTATTTTTTGATTTGTATATTGTGATAATATTACACGTAGTATAAGGATGCATTTTGTAGAAATATAATTAAAATATTTATGAGCTATTTTATGACAAGTGTGGTTGGGAAGATTTGGAAGACATCTCAAGATTGTATATTCTATCAAAATCTTCAATTCAAATAGCTAGTCACGCTCAAAAGTATAAACTTCATCAAAAGGATCAAACAAAAAATTAGGAGAGAAAAAGTATCAATGACATAACCTTAAAGACAGTTGTTGTTCCTGACTTTGTTGATCAACAACAAGAACTTCATTCTACTCCAAATGTTATCATAGAACCACAAAAAAAATATAATATTTGAACTCAAGCGATATGAAATAATTCAAGTAAAAAATCTTCCTTTATGTAAGGAAGTGAGGGTGCTCAAACTTAAGTGATATGCCGATGTTTATGTGTTGGTTTTATACACGACGTTTTGATGAGATGTATGAACAATGTGACAAGATTATATTATTAATAATAATATTAATGAAAGAAACATATTTTATTAGATATATTGTGTAATATATTATATTTAATATTTGTAGGATATGAATTTCTTTTAGTTCGTATAGTAGTTTTTGCTAAGGAGTGCATAAAAAGAATTAATTAAGATTGTATAATGACTTATTATTATAATATTAAATAGAAAAGTGATTAAATATCGTATGGTTGAGCAATAATATGATGTTATAGACGTAGGAAGTTGTAATTAGTTATATGCAATATAGTGATGTGTGATTAAAGGCTTATTATTAGCCTTTTTCTTACTAACTAATCAATAATGCAAAGTGATAACATACGAGATCGACAAAGTTAAAACAATATTTTATTTTTCAAGTAGTTTAGTTATATATATATTCTACTAGTATAGTTATTATTTTTAGTATTAAATATCATTTTCCTTCTTTTACTATAATATAAAATTTGTTTCTGTATCTAATCTAAATTTTAGATTGTGAGTACTTGTAACAATAATAAGTTTTTTAGTTTATGTAATAAATAAATTTTGAGTGTAAATTATATTATAATATTATAATATTTATTTCCGTGGTTAATATGTAATATTTTAACACTTTAGTTTATATTAAAAAAATTATTTGTTATTTTAAAAAAAAATCTGACAATAATTCACTTCAATAATTTTTTATTACAGTTATTTAGGATGTTTAAAATTTGAATTAAAAACAAAACAAATTTTACATTAAAGTACAAGCACAGAAACATATTTTACCTTTATTTTTATTAGGACTTTGCTTTGACACGAGTTAGAAATTAAAAATATGAAGATGTAAAATTATTTATTAAATATAATAAAGATGTATGTCTATTCAAAAATTTTAAAGAGTGTGCATTATTTTATTAACATCATAATAAAAGTTAATGTCTATTTTAGAATTAGAGGAACTCAATCATCGTCCAGGATAGTTTATAAGATTTAATCAAAATTTTCAATTATTGTACCGTCCTTTAAATTAAAACAAAAATAAATACATAAAAGAACATAGAACTGCTTTGTTATATTTTTTAGTAGTAACGTTGTTTTTATATTTATTTTAATTTTTCTTAGACACTTCTTCCATCTTCTTATAGGAAAAGGATGTTATTAATTGTTGCATAAAAGAATACCTTACGCATCGTGTTTTCATAATACATCTTATTTTTACAACTCATCTTTTCTTCTACTTTAATCATCCAAGGTGATTAGAGTTTATCTTTTATTTTTACTCAAGAACGATAATAAATATGTCACCTTTGAAAACAATTTTACATTAAAAGGATTCCATCTCTAAATAAATATATCACTTCTATCTTCTGCAAATACATAATATTAGTGTAACTTATATAAATATAATTTTGGAATAAAAATTAATATTTCATAGAAAACTAAAAATTGTATTTCCTTAAGTTAAAGCTGTTTTAAAACAATGAGATTATATTATTTGACATTTTTATCCTCTCTTTAAGTAAAAAAAAAAATATTTTCTTCCAAGATTATTGAAGAAAAAATTTGTATTCATAATAAATTAATAATAAAAAACTCAAATAAATAAAAGATCAAATATTATAGAGGTTCAGCTTGATGGACAAACGACAAGTGAACAACTTTTATTCATATTCCAAAACTTTTATTTCCTTCAAGTGTATTTTTACAAACAACAGTGAAAAACTTAAATACAAGACAAGGAATACAAACTAACCATAGTAACCGAAATATACCCAAGATTAGATAACCATTAAAATAGAATTAATTACAATTAATTACAAATAATTACAATACCCTTGCTGGATAATGGATACTCATTATTCCAAGCTAAAAAATTATGGTTTTAAAATTATCACGATGCAAAGGTTTGGTGAAGATATCTGCTGGTTGATCACAAGACCGCGTGGGAAGAAGATGGAAAAGTTCAGCATTTGGCTTCTCTCAGACAACATGACAATCAATGTCAATATGCTTGGTTCTTTCATGAAAAGTAGGATTGAAAGCTATGTGGCAGACAACTTGATTGTCACAATATAAAAATGTAGTAGCATTAGGCTTAATATGAAAATCATTAAGAAGATGAGTGAGTCATTGAACCTCACAAGTAGTAGTGGCGAGAGCACGCTATTCAGTTTGGAATAATGAGACAGTGCTTTGCTTTTTGACTTCCAAAAAATAAGAGAAGTGCCAAGAAATACGAAAAGGCCAGTCGTGGATTGCCTTATCTTTGGACATGAAGCCCGATCAGAATCACTAAAGGCACCCATATCTTTAATCTTGAAGCTAGAATGTAGAGAGTTCTTTATACTATTGATCTCATCCATGGAATTTTAAGCAAGGATGATGTTATCTACATAAACAAGTAAAGCAGTGAAAGTACATGCAGTCTTTTTAATGAATAAGAAATAATCTCAACTAGATTCTATAAATCCAACAGAAATAAGAAATGAAGATAATTTGGCAAACCATTTATTACTTGCCAGTTTCAACCCATACAAAGACTTTGTTAATCTACAAACTTGGTTAGGTTTAGAGGTGATAAGTCTTAGAGGTGGAGTCATATAGACTTTTTCATCAAGATCTCCATAAAGAAAAGTATTGTTCACATCCAATTAATGTAGGTTCCATTTATAAGCAGAAGCAAGAGCAAGCAATAAACAGATACTGGTTAGCTTAGCTATTGGAGAAAAAGTATATAAAAATTTATACCTTCTAATTGATTATACCCTTTAGCAACTAACTGTACTTTATACCTTTCTGTGGAACCATCTCATTTGAACTTTATATTGTAAATCCATTTCCATCTAATAAAAGTCTTATTAGGAGGTAATTCAGTGATATACCATATTTTATTAGCTTAAAGAGCACAAACTTCTTTGTTCATAGCTTCAATTCAACTAGAAACTTCTTATGGCTTCCTCATAAGTGTGGGATTCAACATGTGAAAGAATAGCCAAAGTAAAGTTCCAATGTTTGTCAGATAGAAAATCATATTTCAAAACAAATGATATAGGATATTTGATTTTGAAATTAGAATTAGAACCTTTGTGCATATTGACAACATGATGATAATCAACAAGTTATGATGTTTTCTTTATTCTTCTCAAGCGTCTCGTCTCATATCACTCCCAATACCATTTTGAATAACAATATCAGAATCTTCAGCAGAGATATTACTATCTACATTATTGGAACTATTATTTCCTGTCACATTGTCAACACACAGTATGAAATCTTTGAAACAAAATCAACACTATAAGTAATTTCTAGTGTACTATCAGAATCTTTAACATGAGCAATATTACCTGGTTCATGAGCTTTTGTACTTCCATAACAGCTAATAATTCAAGTAAGAAATTAACATATGAATCAAACTATCATTATTTTTAATGTGATGAGTTGAAAGATTGTAAGGTAAAATGCTTTCATAAAAGATAATATTTTTACTGATAAAAATCTCTCTCCTTTTAACATCAAGCAGCACAAACCCCTTTAATGCCAACTTTATATCAAACGAAAACACTTTTTCTAGATTTTGGTTCAAGCTTACTACTATTGTTTTCCAAAGTAGAAGCAAAATATAAGCAACCAAAAGTTTTAAGATTTAAATATGTAGGTGGTTGGTTGTACAACATCTCATAAGGAGACTTACCTTTCAAAATTGTACTGGTATGGACGAGGCTGAGGTCCACCTGGCTGACCGAGGCCGAGCCCACTTGACCGAGACCTCAAAAGACTTGGCCGAGACCTTAGAAGACTTGGCTGATGGCCAACCCATACCATGGAAACTTGGCCGACGGCCGACCCCGACTACAGTTAACACTCAAACCAAGATCAGTGAAGTTAATCCATCATCAAGAATTAGGTAATACAACCTTAAGCGGTATCCGTCTCGATAAATGGGCCCAACAAGGTAGGCCCATTAGAATAATATAAATAGCACGTATTTCAAGGAGTAAGGTATGTCATTTATTACTGTTCACCTACCTGAGAGCTGACCACCCGACCCGAGTGCCAAAGGAGAAGCAGGAGGAAGAGAAGAATCTCAACTCACCACCCAGTCACCTGACCGAAGGAAGGAGAAGAAGACTTCAATAGTTCTCTAGGTCCCATCTCCCTGGTAGGAACAAAAATATTATAAGGAAGTTTATTTATTAAATGAATAGCAAGACTAGCAGCATAAGACCAATTTGACAAACCTTATTGAAAAAGAAGATTGCGTCTGACATTCATGATATGCTGGTGTTTTCTTTTAACTACAACATTTTGTTAAGGAGTTTTTACACAAGTTCTTTGATGCAAAATATCATATTTCTCATACAATTCATTACAATCAAATTTCTTTCCATTATCAGTTCTAATAGTTTTGATGTTTTGATTAAATTGATTTTTAACAAGAATAATAAAATTGTGTAACAAGTTTCTAGTTTCTCCTTTAGTTTTCATAAGAAAAATCCAAGAGTGTCTAGAAAAATCATCAATAATAGTAAGAAATTATCTATGACCTTGAATATAACTAATAGCTATAGGTCCCCATATAGCTATATGTATGAGATCAAAGGTATTTAAAAAAACAATATCACTTATTTGAAAAGACAATTTATGTTGTTTAGCAATGTGACATATATCACACAGTTTATCAGAATTAGAATTAACATAAGGCAAATTTTTAGAAACTTACTCAATAACATGTTTGGAAGGGTGACCTAATCTAAAATGTCATATGTCAATATCATATTCTTTAGAATTAAGAACATTACAAATCATCAAATATTTTTCTTCATGTATGTTAACAAAATCATGAAAACAATATAATCCTCCATGCAATCAGCTTGACCAATCGTCTTGAAAGTAGTATTCTCACCGAAATGAAGGTAACAAACACTAAAAGGATCTCTAGAAGGATCCTTGAAAACATTAATCTCATAAACCTTAGGCTTGGAAACATCAGTCTTGACAATTGAGACAGCCATGGAAAAGCAAGAATGAACGAGAACACAGAAAACAAAAACAATAGGATTAACGAAAGGAGCATAATGGAAGTAAAGCAGGTTTTTCAACCTGATACCATAACGAAAACAATATTCCCTTCCAAAATTATACAAGCAAGAGTTTGTATTCATAATGAATCGAATCAATATTGAAAAAATCAAATGAATAAAAGATAAAATACTATAGTGCTTCAGCTTGCTGGAAAAATGAAATCTTCATGTAGCAGATGATGAATAATATTCATATCTTAGAACATATATTTCCTTCAAGTTTATTTTTACAACAGCCGTGAAAAACTTAAATACAAGACAAGAAACGAAAACTAATTGGTAATCGAAATAAACCTAAAGTTAGATAACCGTTAAAATAAAATTAATTATAATTAATTACAAGTAATTACAATATTGAAAGAAAAGATATTAAAATTCTCTTTATTGGAAAAAAGAACAGTTATTTTGTTGTTTACTTTGTGCAAACCATAAAGAACATGAAGTGAAATTGTGCTAAATTGTGGGCATGGTGTCACCTAAAGTTAGGGTATTAGTGCTTAGTTACCAAGAGCTATTTTAGGAATCCATGTAAATTCAAAAGAGAAGGGAAGGGGAGAGTGAAGTAATATATATATATATATATATATATATATATATGTAAACAATATTAATATTTAAAAAAATTAAGTTCAATTTAATATTATAAAACTTACTTATAATATATAATTTACATTTATTTATATATTATTATGAAAAATCTTATATTTAATTGATGTTTGATTTCCAATATTATATATTATTGAAAATAAAACAATGCATGTGGAGACAACTTTTAATGTTGAAAGAAAATGATGCATAGTATGAGTGGTTATGAAAATCCAATCTATATTTAATGTAGATCCAATAAAATAGATTGGATTTAAAATCTATATCATTTTAAATAGATAAATTTTATTTGAATTTTTAAAATCTATTTAAAATAGATTAAGTCTACTTTGTTAATTAGATTAAATTCATTTTGTCCATTAGATTAAATCCATTTCAATAAGCCGACTCAACTTGAGTCCACTCGGCTCGAGATGGAACCTAGTCGACTCGGTTTGACAAGGGCCCGGGCCGACTCGACTTGGACTGGGATCGACTCGACTCGACTTTGGCCTGGTCCGGCTCGGCTCGACTTTGACTTGGGCTGACTAGGCTCAAATTGGGCCCGGACCAACTCGGCTTGACTTTGGTCTGGACCGACGCAACTCAACTTTGGTCTGGACCGATGCAACTCGACTTAGGTCTTGACTAACTTGACTCGACATGGACTTGGGTCCTAACCAACTCGGCTCGATACGGACTTGGGTCGACTTTGCTCGACCTGGACCCAAATTGACTCAACTTAACGTGGATCTGGATCAAGTCAAAATCCAACCCAAAATCTATTTTGAATAATTCAAAAATATATCAAATTTATATCTAATACATATCTAATTAAATTGATTGAATTTAAAATCCAAAAATTTGAATTTAAATTTAGGATAAATCCATTTAAATAAATTAAAAATAATTTAAATTAAATAATTATGAATTGAATTTCATAATTTTCCTCCCTTTCATATATAAATGTAAATGACAAATACTTGTGTGACGTTCCCCTCTGCCGGTGGAACAACTTTTGACCATTAGCGATACAAATGTTTGATTTTTTTTTTACTTTTGCAACTAGACACGATATTCTTTATTGTATCTTTTATTTTTTTTATTCGTTAAAAACAATTTGGTGTTCACATATTGTCATGTTGATGTTGGTTTTAATGCGTATGTTGAAAAGTATATGATTTTAAATTTTGTTCACATTAATATATTTGAAATTTGTAAATTATAATATCAAGTTCTATTTGAAAAAATAAATTTTGGATAAACATTTGTTTTCATAATATAATTTGGAATTTTGCATAATGTTTATGCTGATTATTTAAACTTTCATTTATTTAAATTTTAATAATTTAAATGTTTAAAAGTATTATTTGTAGTTTTCTAATTTTAATTTATTTATATCATGAGAAAATGATAACAAAAATCTTCTTTAATTACTCATTGTTAGCAGATATTTGCATCCAACACACAATGATTAGTACATTTAGAAATATATTATCAATATCATATATTAGCTTAGAGATAATTTCAAAAGTAAGTTAACAAACAAGTAATCCATGATTATTTGGAATTGAATCTGTAAAATTTATATTATCCTTGTAGAATTTTTTTTAGTAAAAAATTATCATCAAATAGTTTTTTTTGCATTTATTTGAGAATCCCAAGCTTTCAAAGCCTATCTTTTAAAGCAGCTTTTCAATTTAAACCTCAATTTAATTATAAAAATGATACAGAAATTGGTTGACAGTTGAGTGGGTAGTCTTACGATTGTATGGAAAGACATTTACTTTGATGTTTGGAAACTTTATAAATTATAAACATTAAGTTAATGCATATATTTTAAATACATTTAATTATTTTCAAAAGTAAGTACTGAATAATTTTTCATAATTTTCTTCTTGATTATTTCTTCAAGCATACAAATTTCTTGAGAGATAAATATGTTATGTGAAAATATTTTCGTTCTTAGTTCAAATTTTAGACATATTGGATACTTATTAATATATTAAGGAAACTATTGGAATGTATATGTTATCTTCTACCTCATTTAAGTGTTGGTGATTACTTGTGATGGGTGATGGTGAACTTTGGTGGTTTTGAGATAAGTTTTGTGGTGTTTTTACTAGTAATGACTGTGTTTTTGTTCGCGTACAATCTAGAAACATTGTAGTAGAAGAAACTTTTGGTTCCGAGGGTTCACAATTTTCTTCAGGTTGCAATAATAGCCCACTTCACGAAACCATTACAAATGCAATACAAAAGTTATTTTTTTGATAGAATTTATGTAATGTTGCCTGAGGAAAAACTTCTAACTACAAAAGACTCAAACCCTCAGGTTAAGTGTGAATTTATCTTATGGAGTAAACTAAAACATGCCAAATGATGAACTGCTCTCTCAAACATTGTAGTTGGAGAAGAATAGAAGTGTTGCAGCTGGAATAGAGGTATACAACTAGAAGGGAAGTATGGGGGAATGGGGATACCGGGTGCAACTGATGTTATTTAAAAAAAGTAAGGTCATGATTCATCTAGAGTTATTTAACATTTTAAAAAATGTTAAAACTGAATTTTCATATTTAATATGGAGATACACGGGAGGTATAGAGGTGGAAGGAGAATTTGCCATGAAATAAAATTATAATCACAATATAGGAGGTTGAAGAAGGTAATACTTCATTTATAATTCTAATTTTTAAGATGACGAATTCTTAAGAAGTGGACTTTAAATCTAACTCAACCTTAAAAGTGAAACTTCTTCTTTATATCTAGTCAATGTGGGATCTTCTACACATAACATTGAGACTGATAACTTATACATAAAACTAGATATTTATGGATAATCTGATATAAATATGTCATCTAAAAATTTGTTTTTTATAGATAATTTGATATAAATATGTCATCTAAAAATTTGTTTTTTGACAAAGGTTAATTTTTCAGCAAATGTTTAAAATACAAACATGAACACTAAAAGGAAAAATTAATACAGAATATCACGTCACTTAATGTAGGAAAAAATATTGTTTGATGGTTCAAATGTAGGTGGAGTTTAAACAATCAAGTTAATTGACCAAAGAACATATATCAATATAAAACACATGAATTTATGTAGCTGATATAATATCTGTACTGGTCGGACAAAAGTGTAGTAAGCTCGGTTAGACAGGTTATGTGAGAAATACCCAGCTCAGTCTGGGACAGGTATAGGCCCAATGACAGGTTACGAGGTCGACCCAGATGTTTGGTTTGGTAGTCTATATGAAAAAGAAAATTAAAGTAAAAATAACATAAGGAATAATTGAATTAGTTTAAGTGGATATATTTTTTAAATGCAAATAAAAATTGTTAGGGATGATGTGGCATTATACCCAAAAATAAAATGTACACTTTAACAGAATTTACTTACTGTTGAAATTATATTGTTATTATCTTCTTGTTGAAATAATATTCTAGTTGATAAAAATAGTTGAAAGAATGTCTATAAAAGGAGTTTAAGAACCTGAGTAAAGGTGAGATTTTCTGAACCCTACATTGATAGAGATTAATAGTTTGAATGTTCTCACGGACTTGATTGTCGGAGTGTGAACAACAAATAGAGTCTCCCTCATTATAAATCGTCTTCAACTTGGTTCAACACCCCAAACAAAGTCGCTTCAACCTGAAACTCACTTTCAAGTTCGACCGAGATAAGCCGGCGAGAACAATATTGATTTACGAAAATTAATGTAAAATATATGTAAAGCAATTGTATAAATATTGAAATCAATTTTTACATTAATTGTTTATTTTTTAACTGATTTAGGAAGTAGATAATACATCCATTATATACGGATAAAATATTTATGTGTAACATCAGTTATAAAAATTTAAACAATACATTATTTTGTGGTTTTTTTCCTTTTTTTCACAAATGACACGGTTTTGGGAATTAGTTATATGCATAATACCATTTAAGATTTAATTATCTGGATAGTAGCATTTGAGATTTAATTTTCTGGATAGCATCATTTTTATTTATGGTGAAAATTCGGCGAATTCTTACCTTTGTTACTTATTTCTGAAAAAAAAAATCTTAGAATTTTAAAATTATAATTCATACACTTATTTATTTTAAACCTAATAATACACTTATTCACTTAATTTTTTTAATCATTACATACATATTAGTAATAAATAACTTAACTTTCATTTATAATTTTTTAAACCATTCAACTAATTTTTTAAAAAAATACTCCAACAATTTTATTTAATTTTTGTTATTAATTATTGTGATATGTTTTTAATCTACAAAAAAATACCAACATTTAATCCTGCTATCAATATTATAATTTTTTCAACCAATTTGAATTTTATTATAAAATATATTTACAAATTTATTAGAATTTAATTTCACACAATTAAAAAACAAAACAAAAAAATTTTCCATTTATTTTCCCCATAATACCTATAAAATATTTTATTTCATTCTCTTTGTATTAATATTATCTTTATAAATTTTAATATTTTTAGTTTTTAATTTTCAAAATTTATTTTTCCTTCTATTTCAATTTTATAAATATTTAAATTCACTACAAAACAAAATTTAATAATTTAACCTTACATAATTTTATAATTTTCTCATCTCATTTAAAATTTATTCTCTCCATTTGTAATTAAAATTTTAAAACATTTCTTACTGACAAAACAAAATTAAAAATTATTTTATTTTAGATTATAATTCATTTCTTCTTTTCTATTCATTCCCGATAAAGAAAAAAAATTTCCAAAACATACTCCAAAATTCGATTACCACATGAAAGTTGAAATTATATTGTTCAGAAATCAAATTTCAATGACTCACTAAACAAACTATTTCACTCCAGTTTATTATCGGAAAAAAATACCCGTACAATTCGGTTTCCGAAACCAAAATTTTGAAAACCTCTTTTTGCAGAAATAAGAAACAATGAGAATTCAATACCAAATTCTTACCGAGAAAAAAATGGTCTTATCCCAAAAATTAAATATCAAATGTTTTTATCCAGAAATTAATTTCCAAAATCGTACTATTTGAGAAAGAAAGTTTCATTTTGTTACAATCATATTTGTAACATCCCATAAAAATATATAACAATCATATTTTATATATATTTGGAATTTTTCAAAATATTTCTATTACAACATTATGACTTATACAAATATTAATATTAACAACATAAGGTTTAAAACTATATTCTAAAGTCCTCTAGACCTTCTAACACCTGTATGATCATTTGCTCGTGTACGTAGTACAATCATCGCAGTTCACAACACAACAAGAAAAGTAAGGATAAGCTAATGAAAAGAATTACATAACATATTTAATTCATGCAAAAAGAACCAATCAAAACTAATCATTTATAAACATTTCTTTAAATGTTGTCAATATAAAATTTCAATACCAATT
>Ga0123342_1006967_pt1 | contig 15280 bp, 10 predicted proteins | sample Turbeawhitnodule_FD_89960 | JGI IMG/M metagenome (GOLD analysis project Ga0123342, IMG submission 89960) | Root nodule microbial communities of legume samples collected from Mexico - Turtle bean Mexico white nodule | ecosystem: Host-associated > Plants > Roots > Nodule | place: Mexico: Nepantla... | reverse complement strand
CATAGATGGATTCTCCCTTTTGCATCCTGAAGAGTTCATACTCTTGAATCAGAGCATGCTTCCTAGCTCGCTTGACATCAGTTGTACCTTCATGTGTGACTTCTAAGATGTCCCACATTTCCTTGGCAGAGCTGCACTGTGAGACCCTAAAAAATTCATCATAGCTTAAAGCGTATATTATTATGTTCTTGGAAATCCAATCAAACTTAGATCTTTTGCTTTCAGCCACAGTCCATTCAGATGAAGGTTTATCAATTAAAACCTCATCTCTTTTGACTTGAGGTATAAACGAACCATTTTCAATTGATTCCCAAATACCCTTATCAGTTGAGTGCATAAAGATTTTCATTCTTACCTTCCAAAACTGGTAATTAACCCCACAAAACAGTGGTGGTCTGTTTATGGAAGCACCTTCCCCAAAAGGCATTTTGTCAGCCATCAAAAAGATTTTTCATAAAAACAGAAACAAAAACTTGAGTAATTTTCTAGAACCTAGCTCTTGATGCCAATTGTAAGAAATTATGGCTTAAACAAGAGGGGGGGGATGAATTGTTTTATAAAAGATTTTCGCAAATACTTGGTTTAGAATGAATCTTTAACAAACAACTCAGATAAACACTTAAGGAAGGCAATCAAAAAATCCAACAAAAACTGATATCAAAATTTTAATTGATTAAAACTGTGTTTTAATCGGTTGTTTATAGCAACAAAATTATCAAACAGTTAGAGAGTTTGAGAGAAAGAGAGATTTACACAATAGTTTTATACTGGTTCACTCAATCCTTGACCTACATTCAGTTCTCAAACAATCCTCTGAGTTTCCACTAGCAATGAACACAAATTACAACACACACTACAAAGAGGTGACTTTGAATCCCACAAAGCCTACTCACCCCCTTTGCAACACTTAACACGTCAAGACAGATCAACCTCTGTCTTTACAGAATTTCAATCACTAACAGTATGTAAACAAAGTACAATTACAAGATACTAAGCAAGGATAGAAAACACCTGGATTTACAAAACCAGGGATCCTATGACCAACATTTGTCACCACAACAAAGTTTGAAAAGCACTCTTTCTCTTTTTGAAAACACTTTCAAAAACCAAATCTCTTTCTCAAATCTGAATGAATACTTGCTGTATTTATTATATATTTTGATTTGAACAAAAGCTTTATTTATAGCCTTAGAAAAGCAGCCGTTGTAGGCAGTTTTGAACAACCAAATCAATTAAAACAAGTTTTCAAAAAACTGTTATGAAAACACACATTTAACCGGTTAAAACCACGATAACCGGTTGAATGAGTCAATCAGATACACAACTGATTCAAAAAATAGTTTCAAAACTTCCATCTAGCTAAGTGACAAACAACCGATTATTTCGACAAATCAATCGATTGTTTTCCCTTTGCTTGGAAAAACACTTAGCTTAAAACAGTTTTGATCAAGCTTTGTGTGAGCTTCAAGGACTAATCTTAACAAAGATTCTAAACATCCTAATCTAAAACCAAACCCTGAAAGCAGCACAGCTTCAGGCATCATGTGGATTTGAAACATCAAAGCTCCCATGTTCAACACGTGTGTTGGACAATATACTTATTGGTGTTCCGATAACGACCCGATAGTGAGTGGCACAATAGGCCCAACAAACTCTCGCTAGGATAGGCTTTAAATGGCTCTGATAACATATTAAGAAGTGGACTTTAAGCCTAACTCAACCTCATAAAATTGGCTTATAAGGTAAGGTTTGCACCCACTTATATACTATGAAATATCCTAATATCTATACGATGTGGGATCTCCAACACTCCACGGTTCCTTGATTTTAACTCTTCCATTCTCTCTACTTTCCCTTCTTACTCATTATGATTCCTTTGCATTCTTTGATATTTTGGCTTCTTACATGAATCTTCGTATTTCATATCTAAATGTTATTCAATTGTTTTCAAGGAATTCTGAATCATTCATTTTCACAAACTTTACAAAACCAAATATTTAACCCGTTTGTGCAGAAATAGTATTTTACATCGGTTTTATGAGGCATTTTACACCAGTCCTGCTACCGGTGTTGATGTGGGTGTTGTGAAATGTGAATTACATATAGCACCGACTCCTCAACCGGTGTTATATGTGGTCATATATTACACCGGTTACTCGAGCCAATCGGTGTAATATAGGGGTTTATTTGTGCAGTTGGTAAGCCCCTCTATTACACCGGTTGACTCGAGTAACCGATGTAATATAAAGCCAGTTCTGATTGATAAGTGAGGCCAATAATACACCGGTTATTCATAACCGGTGTAATATGGGCCTCTGGAGCTCATTTTTAAGTGAAATATTCTTTTACCCAAATTTATAACCTGTAAATATAATAAAACCAAAATACCAGGCAAATTGATTTGTATATGTAGAGAAATATAAATATTTCTATTGAAACTAATCAAAATTGTATAACTTACATCTAATGAAAATGTACATATGTTAGAAAGTAACAAATCATTGCATGCTTTGATTACTAATTTGTAGAAAGTACTTGGCCCATTCCATATGGATTTTTTCAAGATTTTGAGTGCTCAGTGGCTCAGAATCTTCAAAAGGCTGAGAAATATAAGAATATATATTAGTGTTCGTACTAACTTTAAATATCTTGAATGGGAAGTTAAAGCATTTATAATCACATAATACCTACTCCCAAGACTCTATAATCCTCGCACGTGGTATGGTCCACAATGCATCACATAGTAACCACATTCAAAGTTCCCTTGTTGCTTATTGCACTATTATGAAATATAAGTAACAATTAATTTAATTGAACTAAAAAAAAGTAAAACTTAATAGTTTTAATGAAGAAGTGAATAACCTTAGGATAAATCCAACATAGATTTTGTGATGATGAAATGGACCTACCATGTAAGACATTGCATACATTGATTGCACTAAAAAGAGAAAAATCATTAGTAATTCACAATAAATTATATAATTTACATTAACATACCTTTGTACTAAACAATCTTTATATCTTAACCCGACTTCCTATGCAGTGAACAAAACCAGATAACAATGTTGTCTATGGGGGAAATAAGCATCAATTGTCAGTGAGACCTAGTATAAAACATTTCATTAGTCATTTTTATAATTATGTAAACTTTAAATGTAACAAGTTTTACTTACCCATTTATAAAAGGAGCAAAATAAATGCTTCTTTTATGATTGAATCCATCTTTGAATGTAAGTATGACAATCAAGTTTTCAATTCTCAGACTTCTATATGGATTGAGGCTTAAGGAAACAATAAGTATCAAAATTTTCCATGTTGATAATTATTTGATTTACATTGTTAATATAAATATGAGTGACATGATTCATGAAACATCATTCGAATAAATAACATGTAATTATTAAGGGTACTTACATCATCCATAGTTGAATAACTGTGATGTTCAATAATTGATTACCTTGGATGATTTTGAAGACATCTTGCATGGTTTTGTACAATGGTATACCACCATTATCAACCCCAAATAATGTGGCATCCTGATGTGAGTTGATTTTTAGATGTTTTCATTTATGGTGACACTTTTACTTAAGGTTGAGATTTTAACAATTAGAGGTGAGGACCTAAGGAAGATTCCCACTGGACACGAACTTAACCAAGTGGTTAAGTAAGTGTGAAGGTTCACTTTACAGAGGCAAATATGAAAAACAAGATATGGTGAGAATGAAATGCAATTGCGAAATTGAAAATGTGGGCAAGGTTAACATCAATGGTGGGCATAGCCTCCCAAATGATGCACCATACTTATATTCATGAGGCAAAAATCGAGAACAACAATTAAGAGAAAAAGAGAGAAGAACATAAATGAAATGGAGAAGTGGAAGGAGAATGGAATGAGTGTGGGTGAGAAATGTCACGCCACTTGGAGGGTGATGTGCTCCAAGATGAATGTGTGTTGGGCGCCACTTGAGCTTCCCAATCACTCAAGATAGGACCACAAACCTAAGAGGGCATAAGCCTCACTAAGAGCTCACACAATTTGTGCAGAGTTTCTTTACTTCATTGAAATTCAACTTGTAAAATACAATGGGTAGACCTCCTATTTATAGGTGAAAGAGCCTTGGAAAACAAGCAAGAGGGGTAGGATGGGAAAAGGGAAAAAATGGGCAGCCCTAGGGTTTGACGTCAAACCCGTACCCTAGGCTTGTCCTTCTAGAAACTAGGTCAAATTGTTTTCCTAAAGGGCTAGGAACAAGCTAAAATGATGCCTACACCCCCTATTATGCTAAAGGAACTTTATTCTAGCCTATCTCTGCTATTTGGACCCCTAAAGAGAGTCCAAATTATTTAGAACATATTTGTATCTTATAAGAAGACCAAAAGGAAGAATAGTTGGTGTGTTGGTTTATGCTTAGCTCCTCTGGTGAGGTCCATGTGATCCTTGGTGGGGTTATGAATTGTTCGTTGAGATGACTTTTCACCATGTGCTTTGTCTTTTTATGTGAAATAAACTAGGTGTGGCACAATAAGTACCAAAATAAGGAGGCTTAAGGAAACATCAATAAAGTTCAATGCCTTCCAAATGATGAACCAAACTCTTGAACATGAGTGTCATCTCCTTACACAACAAAATACCGAATAGGAAACTATAATAGAATGCAGAATTTGAAAGGAAAGCAAGAACAACACATTAAACCGAATAGAAACACAATATAAAATAAATGAATTGATTGAAATGAAGAATTAAGTGTAGAATTGAAAAGGAAACACAAGAACAACAAGAACAGTCGGTAGAATTGAAGAACAAGACAACACAACATATTTTGGAATTGAATGGAATGGAAAAACAGAATTAGAAGATGAATGGTAGGAAGAACTTATGTGAATGAAGCCATGGAATGGAATAACACCCCACTTGGATGGTGATTGATCCAAGATAAGTGCAAGATGCCGCCACTTGAGAGCTTCCAAAACTCATAAGATAAGACTAGTAGAAGGAGAACAATTCTCACAACTCACACAGTTTGTGTATAGTAACTTTTCTTTGAATTCCAAATCTGCATTTACATGAGCATGACACATCTATTTATAATGTGAGAGTGCTGAAATTAAAGTGGGAAAATTCAAATGAGAAGCATTTGAATTTGGCGCCAATTACATGTCACAAGGGAGGTGTGACTTAGTTTCTTTCTTTGGCACCTCCTAAAACTACACCTACACCTTCTTTTTATGTCACATGGAAGGTGTGACTTATCTTTGTACATTAGCACCCCTTACATCTATATCTACACCTTCCTTTTATGTTCTACTAAAAAACTATTCTACTTTTGTTTATTCTTTACTATTTGGACCCTTTATGTGAGCCCACTTATTTACAACATTTTGCTAATTATTTTAAGAAGACTAATAGGAACAACTTCAAGTGCTTTGGCCCTTGTCCATTCCTCCTTGTGATGAAGTCATTCTTTGCTTGTTGAGATTACCCTTCAAGTATAACATCCTTGGTCATCTTCATGTATTTTTGGTTCTCATTACTTTTGCTTTCGTGGTCATCTTTGTAGCAACTTGGGTTGTATCACATCCCAAGGAATCACATAAGAATTTTGAAACATTTGAATTGAAACCTTGACCAACTCTTGGATTGGGTTCACATATGTTTGGACTTGTGGTTGGATTTGAGGGATTAAAGGAACACCAATTGGTGCATTCTATCTCATAGCAGAGTCTTGTAAAACATAATAATAAATATAAAGTATAAATCTAAAAATCACTCGAACACTAATAGCCCTTAAAGAAATATACCTGATAATTTTTTGAAATGGTCTTTATCTGATGTGTAGGACATGCAATAAATGTTCCAAGTGCCTCTCCCACTATATTAACCTCTGACGTGGGCACTGGAACTGCAGCATATGCATCTCTAACTATTTCAACCACCACTCTAGAAAAATCACTTTGCATGGGCACGGTGTGGATGGTTGAACCTCCTGGATACACTCTGCCAATGACCACTACACGAGGAAGATTCCCATAAAAAATAACCTGCACTGATAAGAGGATTCAGTGTCATCATCTTCAAAGTCCTCCACATCACAACTACCTTTGGTGCTAGCTCGACCACGAGCATAAATTACATCCACTGGTTCAACTATATTATATCTTTGCTCAAATCCAACTCTTAACTCTTGAGTAACTTGTTCTTTTGTGCTTTTAGTCTGTTGTCCAGTCAACCTCTCTGTCAATTGTGCAGCTACTTGATCTATCATCTGCTGACTCACATTTGTAGAAAAGCTAGGTCGAGAAACTGATATGAAATATTGTCTAACACCAACACCAAAACCAGTTGTACGAACACGTCCAAGGTGTTCTTCAGTGCCAATGGCCACAGTCAAGATGTCATCTCGACCTTTGGGAACAAAACTTCCCTGCGAGCTTTGCTCCACTAGCTCATCTTGTAAAAAATAATAAAATGTGTTAATATAATAGTATGTAATGATAATTTTGTAACACTAAAAATATGACATGTAATTATGAACTTACAATACGCTGAGAAATCTCTAATGATTTCTCATATCTCATCTAACTACCTAGTTTAGTTCTAGCCAACTTCGATTTCACATGTCAACTAGGAAGGGATGGAGGACAGATAAGTTCAGCAAAACCAGATTCTGCCTGTTGTCTCTTTAACTTTTCTTCTATTATTCTTCTTTCTAACAAATCATAACCTCCCTTAGACAGTTTGTGGGGAATAGTATTGTTTTGTATAATTATCCAAGCTTTCTTCCTCTTTTCTTGTAAGTACATCATACACATAGATTATGAATTCCAGATAAGATTTAATAACATATATATAATGAAATATCCACCAACCTCCTATTTGGGATTTGTCCAACTCTGAACAAATTGAGACCATGTCTCTTTATCTATTGAATATTTTCCACAAGGAGACTTGTCCTTGTATTGAGCACATATGTAATGGATTTTCATATTTGTCTTGAATTGCCTCCATTTTGTAGTTACTGAAGACATTATTTTGATCCAAACCAAATTCGAAGACTCTAACTCAAAGTTTGCCTACAAATTATAATAAATAAATCATTAAAATGTAAATTGAATAGACAAATTATTTAATAACAATTAAATAAATAACTTACACAAATATCCCTCCAGATCAGATTCTTATCTACTTATGATACATGGTCTCAGTCAAGGGTCAAGCTAGAGACCTTAAATCAAGCTAAACCTCCCAAATAACTTACAAATTGAGCCCGATTAGGGCCTGATGCCCTGCCCGTCTGAGGATCTATTTGAACTGGAACCTTACTACTACACATACACCTAATCACAAGATTTCTGAGTCATGTAGGGCCCCTAGTCTTCCTTGATGACTTAGCCATGTGATCGACCTACAAAGAATAAAAACATATTTAAGATATATCTTTAAATTAAATAAAAAAAATTAATTTTAAATAGAAAAGCTAATAAAAAATACTTGATTTCTATTGTGGAAGTGTTAAAATATTCTCCCATATTCCTTCATTATGATCATGGTGTGTAACATGTACTTCATCTACATCATTTTCGTCATTGAAAGGAGGTATTTGCCTTGAGAATGAAGATTTCTCTATAGAATGGACCCTTGAGTCATCCTGTGGATTAACATCATGTTCAGTTCTCCCATGTATGACAACTGACAAACTTTCATTAGAAGGATCTTTCACATAGACAACTTGTTTTGCTTGGTAAGCCATAATGAAAGGATATTCCTTCCACGCTATCTTTGTAAGATCAACCAAAGTAAAACCCAAGTCATCTACATGCATTCATGTGTTACAACCAACCCATTTACACTTAAATATAGGCACTCTAAATTTGGCATAGTCAACCTCCCAGATTTCTTCAATTACTCCAAAGTAGCTTAGAGTAGTCACAATAGGATTATTGTATTTTGAACTAGCAAAGTGCATAAAATCTGCCTCAAAGGTAACATTGCTATTTTGCATAGTACTTTTATTAGTCTTTGTATGAAAAGACATCATATTAATATCGTACCCACTACATGTTATGACATCAAAGTTAGGTCTCATGCTAACCATTCCAATTCCTCAATATCAGAATCTTCTTGACCAATTTTATCTTTAAACCATTTCAAGAAGGTCTTGTTATGCTCAGTCAACAACCATTTCTCATTTGCACAAGGGTTCATTGACTTTAACACCATCTTGTGTACATCTATATAAGGAAGAACGTCATCGATGTCGTTCAAAATATACAAATGTGCTTAAAGAACTTCGTGTTGATCTTTTTGAACCACCCTCACACCTTGTGTGCCTTTACCTTCACACATTTCTTCATGCTTGAACTTTGGAACTCCTATGGCTTCTACTTCTGACATATACGTTGTACAAAACTTAATTGCTTCCTCGACAATGTATCTATCAACAATAGATGCTCCTGGACAGTACAAATTCTTCACATACCCTTTGAATATCTTCATGCATCGCTCAACTGGGTACATCCAACGTAAAAAAAAGGACCACATATTCTAATTTCCCTCACTAAATGAACAATTAGATGAACCATGATGTCAAAGAATGAATGAGGAAAATACATCTCTACTTGACACAAGATAATGATAGCTTGATTTTCTAATTCAACCAAGCTATTAGGATCAATAACTTTTCTACAAATAGCATTGAAGAATATGCATAGGCGAGTGATTACTTGTCTAACATTTTTTGGTAAAATTCCATTAAGAAACTGGGAGAAGGTCTTGCATGAGAACATGACAATCATGAGATTTTAGGCCCATAAGTTTCAAATCTTGTATCAACACAAGACTTTTAATATTTCAAGAGTATCCTTGTGGTACTTTAATGTTAAAGCTAAGTGAAGATTCTACTCAACTTTCATGAAGAAGTGTTTGATGAAGACAACATGTTTGAAGGTGTATGAAAATTATATTTCTTGGTCTTAGTTAGGTTAGAGTTGTTTAAGTGGACTTTTGCACTTTGATTCAACCTCATATCTCGTAGTTATGGTGATGAACTTAAGCAAAAGAGTCTCTTAAAAAGAGTTTTTAGAATTTGCTCAAAGTTTTTCAAAACTATTTTACTGCACTAAAAATTTAATGTGTTGTTTGATAAAATAATTGATTCATTTGCACAACATCAAAACTGTTTAGGTATTTTTAAAATTCTGTTTTCTCTTCAAAATCAATTTTGCTCACATATTCAGTTTTTAATTGACCATAGGTTGGTTATGTTACCACCAAGTGTTTTTTCAAAATACAGCCTGTTCTTTCAAAATTAAAATTGTTGTTTTATAAAAGTTTTCAAAATAGTTTTCAAAAATTGTTTTGGTATGCATCCTATAAAAAAGGAGCTTTATCTCAGTTCAAATTATCCCTAGCAATTACAAAGTGCTTACATTTTTCAAGTGATTTTCATTGAGGTTTTAATGTGAGCTTAGTTTTTTTTGAAGTTTTTCTTAAAAAGTTTAAGAGTTCTTATGTTGATTTCTTTTGCTTGGGAGTTGAAGTTCTATCAAAATTCTGTAGCAGTGAGGATTTGGGTTGGAGTTCCTTAGTCTGCAAATAAGGTGTTCTCTTTCTTAAATTATTTTTCCTTGTAAAAGTGTTTTTGTATGTACTTCTTGATAGGTTTCTAGAAGTATAGCACTGCTAAAATAGTGTTTTGCATCCTATGTTATTGGTTCTTGAAGGGTTAAAGAACTGAGTTGTTTGTAAAGAATGCTTTATTTTCAGTGGATTCCATCTTGGTGTAACATGGAACTAGATTTAGCTCTTCTTGAGTGAACCAATATAAAACTGTGTGTGCCTTTCTTCTTCCTTAATCACTATCTCTAAAACTAAAATCAGGAGATCCGTGATAAAATAAATATGTTGTTTTAGAATTTTATCTGTTGTTTCTAACTACAGTAGTGCTCTAAATCATATTTTGTTTTCAATTTTTTTATAAGATTTTAATCAAACTTAAAACTCATGGAATCCTTAATCACTATCTCTAAAACTAAAATTTGGAGATCTGTCATGAAAGAAATACGTTGTTTCAGAATTTTATCTGTTGTTTCTACCTGCAGTAGTAGTCTAAATCATATTCTATTTTCATGTTTTTTTTATAAGATTTTAATCAATTTTAAAACTCAAGGAATCCTTAATCTTTGACAAATTTACTCTTAAAATTTGTCACCTGTAATCAATCTTGATTTAGGAACTAGTTTAGAAATCATCATACCAAATCAGTTTTTAAAAGGAAAGTGTTTACCGATTTAAATTGATTTGTTCTTAATTAATCTTTTGCATAACTGGTTTGAATATTTTTTTAGAACTATGTGTTTCAAAGCTTGTGTTTTTAAATCTGAAATAAATATCTTAATCTCATTTGATTCAAGATCTTGGTTTTAAAACTAAATTGAATCCTTGATAACTCATTTTATTCAAAAAATTTATTCTTGATTCAGTTTTGAGCATTCCCTGTGTATAAAGATAAAAACTGGTTTAGATAGAATACTTAAGTCAGAAATAAAATCTGTTATTCTTTAAATTAATATGTTGCATTTCTGATTTACACTCTGAACAGAAAATCAATACTCTTGAACTTAGACTCCCATAAACTCAACAGTTGGTATCAAGAGCTAGGACTTGTATTTTAATAAAGTTTTATTTCAATATGGCTGAGTTTAAGTTGCCTTTTGCTGAGCGTGCGTCTATTAATAGACCTCCTATGTTTGGTGGTATGAATTATGCATTTTGGAAAATTAAAATGAAAATCTTTATGGAATCAATTGATATGGGAATTCGGGATGATGTTGTGAATGGACCTTTTGTACCTATGCATGTTGTTAAAGATTAAACTGTAAAAAAGGCTTCTGAATGGAATGACAGTGAAAAGAAAAAAGCACCATATGATTCTCTAGCAAAAAATGTTATCACTTCTGCCTTGAATATGGATGAATTTTTCAGGGTATCTCAGTGTAACTCTGCTAAAGAAATGTGGGAGATATTAGAAGTTACTCATGAAGGCACAAATGATGTGAAGAGGGCAAGAAAGCATGCATTCATTCAAGAATATGAGATCTTTAGAACACATCCAGAAAAGACCATTGTTGATGTACATAAGACATTTACACATATTGTAAATCATCTAATAGGTCTTAGAAAAGTTTTTGATGAAGAAGATTTAAATATCAAGATTCTAAAGTGCCTTGATAGAAGCTGGCAGCCCAAGATGACTACAATCTCTGAGTCCAGAGATTTATCAAAGCTCTCCACTACTGCATTGTTCGGGAAACTCGAAGAACATGAGTTAGAGCTCAACAAATTGAAAAAGCAAGAATCAGTGGAAAGGAAAACTAAAAACATTGCTCTGAAGACCAATGTGCAAAATGAACTAAGTGAAGAAGAATAGAATTCATGACAAGATGAAACTTTAAGTCTTCTCACCAGAAAATTCAGCAGATTCCTAAAGAAGAAAAGTTGGGAAAGAACACAACCAAAGAAGAGGTACTCTGAATATAATTCCTCTAACTACATTTGCTTTGACTGTGACAAACCAGGTCATATAAAAATTGATTGTTCAAACAACCAAAACAAAGACAAACAAGTCAACAAGAAGGTTGAAGCAGAGGCAAGAGGGCATATATCTCCTAGGAAGAGAATGAAGTATCTTTATCAAGTGACTTGATAAGTGCCTAATTTCAATAATATTTCATATTAAAATATAGGCACTTATGAGTATTAATTTCTAAAATATATATAAAACAATCCTTAATTTATGAATTTATACATTTTTATGTATTTTATGATCTTTATTTGAATAAGAACATTCTATTGCCAAATTTGGTGTTAATTTCAGGTTTTTAGGGAAGAATGGAGATGACTAGGCTAAAGAGGAATAAAAGGAGAAAGTTGGAAGGCCCCAGAACACACAAAAGCACAGAAAGCCCAAATCAGCATCAGAGCATCTCGCTCAAGCGAGCTATATCTCGCTTGAGCGAGAAAACGCCAGAACCATTGGGCCATTTTATGTTTTAATGAACAAGCCCATTAACACGACGTAAGAAGTCACCTAAACTTAGAAAATTAGGTTAAATAAGGGGCTTGATGCTCGATCCTAGTGTGCACGATTGAGAGGAAAACACCATTGAGTGAATTGTAATCCAATTGGGAGAATTGAAGGTGTTAGGAGATGTGTGGTAATTTTACCCTTTAGGGACTAATCTGTTCAAACTCTTATGTATTGAGGTGATCCCAGAACATAATATTATGTTCTTGATTTATTATTGGTATTGTTGTTTTGTTTCTAATTTTTCATCATAGAATCTTAAATTTGAATGGAAAGTATTTTTATGGTTATGACCTTAAGAATAATACTTAACATATTTGAGTGTTAGGAATAGACTTGAAATGTTAATTGCTATTAACATTTGAGTGTGACTCTAAGTTGTTTTTATAAATATGCGAGGAATCGATATTTAGGAGGCATCTTAAAAATTTTATATGCGAGGAATCGATGTAAATGGTTTTTATACGGGCATCAATATTAATCAAAGGACAGATTATTATCAGGCTAATCTAAATACAAAAGAGTGGGAAAGATAAAACCCAATTTCGATTTTTCCAATTGAAGCAAAAACTCTTTGATTTGTTTTCTTGTTAATTCTTTCCATCATAACAATTCACAAACCAACTTTTATTTTGTTTTATATTTAGTGAATGTTGTACTTGAATATTCAACTGTTCCTTGTGGGTTCGATATCCGTCCTTAGGGACACATTATTACTTCTGAAAATGCGGTGCACTTGCCGTAAAAAGTCATCATGAGTCATCAACTGAAAGTGAAGAAGCAAACCTATGCTTTATATTGAACAATGAAGTATCAAGCTATGATTCAGTTAGTAATTACTGAACTGATTCATAAAGCTATGATCAACTGTTAATTGCTTTTAAAGAAACACATGATGAAGCAAATAGGTTGGCTATTATATGCAATAAACTAAGAAGTGCAAATAATCAATTTGAACCAAAGGTTAAATGATTAGAAAAGGGATTGTATGAAGCTAAAACAAAGTTGGTTAACCTTGGATTAACATGTTTGCATGCTTCTATTAAAACCTGTAAAAATTGTAAGGGTTTAGAAAAGAAGGTTGAGTATCTGTTAAAAACTTAATCTAATTTCACTAAGGGTAGGGAAAACCTTGAAACACTTTTAGGGTCATAAGAATGGAATAAGATACAATCCAGGAAGAAAGACCAATTTAAAAAGTTGTCAAGTTTTATTTTCCAGCAAAAACAGTGATGAAAACCCATCTAGCCTCGAAACATTTGGCTTAGAAGATTGGAAGTAGAAAGAGAATCTCAGAAGACTCTCATATCAGGGAGAATTATTTGTTGTCTGCTTTACCATTTTTTTAATCTAGTTTTATAAACATTATACAAAGTAGTATAGGATTTATTTTGGGCCATGAATTGGGCCAATTAGAGTTGCGTGTAAATAGAAAAAAGTCTAGCTAGAGTTACAATTTGGCCTCCTTGGACCCAATGCAACTCTAGACCATATGAAGAGTTTTTAGGGTTAAAGCTTGCACCGTGGCTGCCCATAGCACTATAAATACAGGTGTTAGCCGCCATGTAAATCAGATTGGAATTGATAAAGAAAGGTTGCCCAAGTTGCTAGCTCGTTTGTCTTCCAATTGTCACTCTCAAGTTTGCACTAGTGTTTTGCTTGAATCTTCTTAGAAGTTGGCCTAACCTCTCTTAAGTTTCATTATCATTCTCTATACACCATTACTTCATAGTTTCTTTCACCCATTTTAACCACCCAATCCCACCAAATTTCGCACCCCAAAATACAAAACAAAAGTCTCATAACAATGCAAGCTAGGATTGCATCATTTGGTATCAAGAGCTTAGGTCTTCAAGAGATAAGTAGTTCTAACTTTTGTTCTTCTACTTCCATTTTGTTCCTCATTTTTTAGAATGTCTTGAATCTGTTTTAAATGTGTTTCCACCATTTAAATGTGTTTTTGTTTAGTTTAATCGGTTCAAATAGCTTGTTCTTTCTTGAACCATCTATATTGATGTTTAGAAGTTCTTTTTGAGTTTATCTTGTGTGCTTTTGAATTTTGTTGAGTCTTCTTTCTTTTTCTTCCTGTAAAAATAGTTTATGTGGGTTTCATTTTTATTTTATGATCTATTTCTAGTTGTCTAAAGTCATGTTGTTTCAATATGTCATAAAATCAAGTAGTCCTTTGTTTGATTTTTTTGTTTCTTGTTTTTACAATGAATATCCATGTGGTTTGAGTCTTTTTTGTGCCTTGTGCTCTTCTTATATTTTGAGTCTCTTATATTGTTATTAGATCATTAACAAGTTCATTAGAGTTAGGTTTCTATTATGTCTTGAGTTTCAATTTTTTTTTTCAAATCCCTTATGTTTCTTCTTTTCCAGTTTTTGTGAAATTTTGTCTTTGTTGGGAGAATTTATTGTGGGTTTTTTTTTGGTAAAAAATATGAAAAAATTCATAGAACCCTATTGATATGTTTTTGGTATCCAATTAAATCAGAACGTCCACAAAAAAAAATAGAAAAAAAAAGTTATAAACAATAAATGTCAAGATGTTTTCAACCCAGAAAAAACAATTTCAGTATGGTGTTGCTCTCAGTACAAAATTTACTGCACCTTATTCCTTGGGCTTTTTGACTTGAAAATTTTACCACACCTTTCTTGATGTGTTGTGGAGTTGGGATAAAAGTTTAAGATTCAAATTCATTATAATGTTTCCCTAGTAAAGTTTTGAATCATACATGTCAGTGCTGAAAAACAATTTCAATCTCTGAATACTGATACTGCAGTGTTTGATTTATTTCTTTCATAATACACATCCGTTTGACCTAAAAATTGTTTCGTTTGATCAAATATTGTGTTTCGATTCTCACGTAAAAGGCTCATACAAAAAATGTTTCTAGATGAAGTTTAACAAATTTTGGAAGTTTCAGTGTCGGTTTCATTCTAGAATTTTTCTTTTGAAATCTATTCTAGTGTTATTGTTAGGTTTCCTATTTGAATGCTCACTATTTTTGTTAGCTTTAAATGTTGATTTGTGTCTTAAAATAATCCTTGCAGTTTTCAAACTAAATCCATTTGAGTTTAGCAATTTTAATTGAGCTTTTCTTGATTTTTTACTTGTTGGCCTCATAAGGTGAAATTCATATTGAGTGGAAGTTTGGTTTTGAAGTTGTGAAGCTAATTTATACTTGATGATT
>Ga0123342_1006966_pt1 | contig 15281 bp, 5 predicted proteins | sample Turbeawhitnodule_FD_89960 | JGI IMG/M metagenome (GOLD analysis project Ga0123342, IMG submission 89960) | Root nodule microbial communities of legume samples collected from Mexico - Turtle bean Mexico white nodule | ecosystem: Host-associated > Plants > Roots > Nodule | place: Mexico: Nepantla... | reverse complement strand
GATAATACTGCTGTGAAACAAGTCCCCTTTTCAATAGTAAGCTCGAAAAGCATTGGATATATATCCTTATGCGGATTTGAAGGACTGGCACGAAATGTTTTTCCTTCTATCATCCAGTCTTGGATGTCACCAACAATGAATCCTCTCCTTTCCGTGAATACACAAAATAATACTTTGGGTGAACTTGCACCAATGCCTAGAAGCTTTCCAGATCTTCGAAGTGTTTTGGTGCAATGTGAGACAGAGTTTCAACTGTCTAAACATGTTAAAACAATTATGGTTGAAGATGTTGTAAATTTTACAGAATTAGGAATTTCAAGGCATCACTTGAGGTCTTCTTTGATTGGAGTTGGAAGTTACAAAGAACTCTTCGATATTCTCAGCGATAGGATATCTGAGGTTAATTCCTTCTTTAGTTTTTACCTTTCTCTACTTTACCTTCACTGTTTATTTTAGCTACTAATTAAGAGAACTTGAAATAATCTTTATGATGTGTCTAAAAGAAAATTCAATAACCACATTCTAATTTAAAAGTATATGTTAAGCTGCAGCAATTTAATTTCCACTTTCTTCCACCCACACTTGTTTCGTGTTTGTTAGATTCCCATTGAACATAAAAAAAAAGTTGAAAGATCTTTGAGACATAAACAGAAATGCATTTAAATTCATGTTGATCTGCTGTTGATAGATATACAGAAACTATTATCCAAATTTATTTCAATTAGTTATCATTGCTGTGCTTCAATCTATGCAATAAGTGGTCAAAGATTCGATCTCCTGGCTTGTGTGTATAGAAAAATATTTGTTAAAAGATGCTAGTCTGATAAATGAATATCTTTCATTATTTCAAAAACTTAGTCCTGATTTTGTGATGACAAAACGGAAGTTTGGGGAAGGAGATGTAGTTTAGGTTCTTATAACTTAGAACTCTATAAAATTCTTATAAAAAGAAAACTTAATTTTCTTTCTAAATTGGTGTATTCATGTTTTACAAATATGTGTATCTCTAGACAATCATAATAAGTCTCTCTAAATTCCACCCGAATTCCCAAGTGGTCTTTAAAGTCCACTAAGTAATCTTTAATGTCTAATATAATAGTAATTAACTCCTACTAATCTAGTCTTAAATTCTCACTATATGGTCATTATTTTACATTATGAGAACAAAAATGATTCAGCTTTCTCTTGTGGTTTTTAATATTCCTATACGCCAATTCAACCTCTTAATTAAAAAATATAATAAAAATTACAAAGAAAAAATGCAAAATTATACAGACACTGTTCAAATCATAACAGTTTGCCTCCCCTAAGTTATACAATTCACTTTTATTTTATTAAAAATGCTCATTTAGTAATTTTGGAATGATAAAAAAATTATTGTAGGGGTGAGGAGTCCATTGCACAAATGACTAAGCTTATTTTCTCATGTTGCAGGGATTGGCAACCAATGAGGCTAGTGAAGTTTTACTTCCAGGTGACAATGATCCTTATTGGTTGGCCCATACGGGTGACGGACGTTCAGTGTATTTCACTGTGCCTGAGGACTGCAGCATGAAGGGAATGGTTTTTTGTATTGTTTATTTATCAAACCCCGAAATCATGGCAACCGAAAGTCTTACTAGTATCTTAATAGCTAATTACACAAAGTGCACCCTGCAGATACACAAGCAAGACACAGTGATTTCCTTTAATGATGAAGATTGGCAGGAGATAATATCACATTTGGGAGGTGGAGACAGGGTGGAGATTTTTGTGACTTTTGGTCATCACTTGGTGGTCAAGAAAACAGCTGTCTATCTATTGTGTGATGAATGAATCTATTGAGATGGAAATGGAGCCTTCTCCTGAGCCAAAGAAAAAGCAAAAGAAAAATGTATTCTCAAAATTTATAAAGAAAATTGGAATGAGTAAGATTCAGGAAGAGTAGAGGTTTTAACCCATTTTTTACATTTTTCTTAGAGAGGAGGAAAAGTCCTGTTACATAAATGTTCTTGTAGCCATACGCATAATTAAGACTCTTGTTTCCCATTTTCCCCATGTTCTGTCTCTGACCCTCCTTGACCTTAAATACGTCATGGTTAATTTGGTTCAAGATTGAAAGATTTGAATTTCCAGAGGCAGAGAATTTTGCCTACATGCTGAACGTACAAGAAAAATGGTTCAAAATAGTTGGCAGTTACTGCTAATCACATTCTGAGATCAGCTCCTGATGCCTAGTATGATAACAGTTATAGTGTTGTCTTTCGAGTGAATAGTGGAAACAGTTCTAATTCGCCTTTTTTATTGTAACAGTAAGCCTGTGTTTGGATTGGGGGATGGCACTGTAGGCGCAGACGGATGTTGGGTGCCACCCCGTTTGTATTTGTTGATGGGTGAGGGTGAGGGTGCGGAGAAAGTTGACCAAAATGAGAGTCCTTTGAGAAGTGAAGAAAAAGGAGAGGGTGAGTGAGTGAAAGTCAGGTACAATGAGTGCAAAGTTATTTGTGCCCTCAGTGTTGTGTGAATTTTGGAAGTATATGGAATGACCATGTGAGCAGCAACGTAGAGGAACCATTGGGAGCAAACTGAAAATTCGTGACATAATCGATTATGGATGCTATACAAAAGTGAACATAATCGATTACGTATGACCATAATCGATTATGGAGGCTAAACAAAAGTGAACATAATCGATTATGTATGACCATAATCGATTATGTTGATTTTTTAACTACATGAATAATCGATTATGTGCCATAAAACTTTGGATAATCGATTATGTGTTGTTTTTAACGGAAGTGATAATCGATTATGTGCCATCAAATTATATTTTCTTTTATTTATAATTAAAATTTTAATTTCTTTTAATTAAATATAATGAGCACAAAATATAATGTGAAACAATTTACCTTAATTAAAATCCATTTTAAATCTAGATCAAATTAATAATAATTATTGTTTTTTATTGATTAATAGGAATTTTTTTTCATATTAGTCCTAAAACATTGAACTTTCTTTTCTGTTTTTAGAATATTCCTTAGATTCTTTTGTTTACAAAAGTATTTTTTAACATTTTTTTATTAAAAAAGATTTTGTTTTTATTTGAAGCATTACTTTTTATATATATATATATATATATATATATATATAAATTTAAAGAATCATAAATAATATTAAAATTATCTAAATACATTAATTTAACTAACAAAATTAAAATAAATTAATAAATTGAAAAATAATATAATTATATTTACATTTTATATTTTATTTTTTTATTTAAATTTTATATTATTTTATTCTTTTATTTATAATTGAAATTTTAAATTATTTTTATTGAATAAAATGTGCACAAAATTAATTATTATTTTTTTATACACAAGGGTAAATTTGTAATCTTATCATTTACACTATTAAAAATAATTTAAAATATTCTTACAACCATCAAATCACTCACATATTTCAATAAACTTTTCTCACACATCCATCCTAACATACCCCAATCCAAACACCCTCAACTTTATTCACACTTTCTTTTCAAATCTTCACACTTCAACTCCCCCACACCCTCAATTTTCCACTCCCCTTTAATCCAAACAAATCATAAGAGTTCCTATAGTGGATTACCCTTCTTGTTTATTGTTTTTTTTTTCTCAAATGTTTGTTAGCATTGCCAGACACGTCAGATATCTTTTAAGCTTTATGATTGGAATCCTGTATAATTTCCTAATAAAAGATTAAGACACCACTAAAACAATTTTCAGATTTATCTTTATTATGAATTTGAAATTACTACCTAAAATACATTGTTAAGATAATATTATTAGATTAATTATCACATTCGAAATATTCTTATAAAATATTTTAGTGAGTTAAAGAAAAAAGATTTAAATAAATTTATATTAACATAGGCTCCTATGTAATGTAATATTATATTAATGTATTAGAATAATAATATAAAAAAAATATTAATAACAATGACAATAATATATTATTATTATTAATAATGTTATTAATATTACTAATAGTTTTACGAAAATTATTAATATTGTTATTAAAATTATTAATATTGTTATCATAATTATTTTTATTATTAATAATAAAAATAAAAATAATAAATATCAATATTAATATTACTTAAATTATAATTATTAATATTATTTATATTATTGTTATTATTAAATTGAATAAAGTCATAAAATGTTATGACAAAAAGCATAATTATTTTATTAATAATTATTTTTATTAATAGTATTTTTATTAATTTATTAATGATAATATTAATACTTTTATTAATATTGTAATTAATATTAATAATATTTTTAATATTTTATTAATATTATTGAGGATTACCTTTTGAATCTCTTCATAATGCTTGGAGTGACTCACCTTTCTCTTGACAGATGTTAAGTAATGCAATATAGGTAAGGTGATGGGGTTGACTTGTAGCGAATTAGGTCTCAAACTTGGTTGTCTAGGTGTCGAAACAATCAATTGATACTCGTAAGAGAGTGAGTGCCCCACCCTTCAAAGATTTGGATAATACTCATCATATAACATTATCTTGTGGTGTACAAACTGATTTGCGTTATATAAATGTCGATGTGTTCGTTGGGGTTAGCGATTTCGTTGTACCTATCTATGATTAATCCCTTTTTGTTTGAGGGTAGTTGAGCTTCCACTATACAGTCAACAAAGGGGGTTGTCGTAGACTCCTCCAACTTTTCCTAAGGTATGGGCTAAAGTGTCCGGCTTGGACTTGACCTTCTGACTTTCAACCTATAGCGGTTTACAGGAAAAGCATTGGAAGTACTTTGGGATGGGGGTACCCTGGTTTGATTTGTTCTCGGGGGTGCCTGTGTCCCCTCGGCCAGCTTCCTTTTTTATTTCTTCACTCTTGTTTAAGAGTTTGGTTTACTTCTTTGTTCCACTGTTTCATCTTTGTCATCTCCCTCTAAAGAGTCAAAAGTAGAGTCAGGTGATCAATCTCAACTACTATTGAATTTGTTGTTCTTTCCCCACTAGTTATGTTACTTGTAGTTACCATGAAGTCTTCTACATCCTTCTCAGTCCCGTGTAAATTGTTCCTGTATGGACCAAAAATGTCTCATCTCAAGGATCATGTTCACCTACGTCTTCTCGATCTCTTCTTCGAATAGGTTTCGATAGTCAACACGCATGGGAGGTACTGTAAAAGATCATCAAATGCTCTAGTGGATTCAATAGTTGTAGAAAACAAATGTTATTAAATGCATTATTGACTTAAATATGATCAACCTATTTATAATGTCGAGTTGGGTCAAAGAGATGTGAGATCTAATTAACACAAATATTGTAACAAAGTCTTGTATTGATCCAACATATAATATTTAATTAAGTGTATTAAATTGATGATTAAGTAAAAAAGTACTTTTAAAAAATCGAGATATACTCTATCACATTACCAAAACATTCTTAACATTGATGTAGACTCACACATCTCTAGAACATCCTTAACGTTGATGTAGATTGACACATTTGTAACATCTACTTCTTTTATTTTTTTTTAACACTTTGAATCCTTTTATATTATTCGGTTATTCATTAGATTTAATTGTTTTTACTTTATTAAACTTAAATTCAATTTATTTATGTTTATTTATTGTTTTAAAATTTTATTTTAATTAATTCAGCTGTAATTTATATGTCGTAATTCTTGTACATTTACTTTTAATATCTTCTACATTGCTCCAAATATATGTGAACTACTTTACAACTATTATTTTTCAATTAGGTTACTTCAATTAATCTTTACTATTTCTAACCATTCTTCCATTTTTTTCGGCTGAATTTTCATTTTCGAATTCTAACATCTTTTATCATAAAATTTTAAGATAATAAAAATAGTTAAATTTTACTTACATCTTTTTAAATCCAAATGCTGAATTTCTAATAATCTTAAATATAAATTTTGACTCGTATACTAATGAATTAATTACTTCCTTTAAATTTATAAAAAAAAAACTTAACTACAAATCAAATTTTTTTTTTAAAAAAAATGTAATATATTATAAGCCTAAAAATGAATCGTTGATTTTTGGTTAAAATATATTATAACCGAAAACAGTAACTAAGAATTTTCCATTTTCTTCCAGGAATTTCATTTTTTATATAAATTAATTATACACAGTATTGTCTCAAAAAGTTGAAATTAAAAGTTAAAGGGCTTGAACCTTTTAGCTTCAAGTTAAATAGCACATAATAAAGATTAAAAAAGTGGTTTTCATAGCACGTTTTATGTTCTTTAATATTTTTATTCAATAGAATAAAAAAAGTAACAAGGATTTAGAAAGACAGGTGGCTAGGATCTTTGTGATTTGTGAGTTGGCCCAAATTTCTTATTCTTATAAACCTGCATTTTCCTACTAGCTTTATATCCAAACTTAAAAACAACCATAAACATACTCATCCATCATCATCCACATGCTATATTCATTCCCGAAAAAGATAACCCTACTTCTCAAATCCTTCCTTGTGTTCAACATTTATCCATAAAATACATATAACTTTACCTTGCAAATTTCATAATTTATAAAAATAAATACATTCAAATATCTTACTTTAAATTATTTTAACTTTTAAATATTTATTTTGGATGATATAATTTTAAATAAAATATTTAATCATTAAAATATTATTTATATATTAGATATTAATAATTAAAAAATATTAATATTAATGATATTAATATTGACAAAATAATTTTAATTAATTTTTGTCAAAATTATCTTTAGTTAAATTTGATTATAACTATTTAAATTAATTGGAGTTATTTTTATGGTATTGTTGGTTGAGGTGTTCTTTCGCTCAATTTCTAACTTTTATCAACATGCAAAAGGTCAGGATTAACGTAAAAAAAAGTAATTATTATAAACATGACACACAAGAAAAATACTAACTTTTATAAAGAAATAATTCCAACTGAAATCAAACTGACTAAAGAATACCAAAAAAAACATTAATTTAAAAATGTACAAAAAAATCATTTTTTTATGAAATATAAAATTATCTAATTTTATGTAATATCACTATTTAGAATTATAAAAAAATTGAAAATCCCTTTCTTAAACAAAATATTTATCATAAACATTTTAAATTCTCTATAAAATTAAATTATTTTATTAAATTTTTTTTATTGAAACTCATTATTAATTAAACTGAAATTTTAAATGAAGGATTAACACAACAAAAAATACACACAAAATGTTAATATTTTTATTTAATATCATCATTTATATATTTATTATGAGTATATGAGCATTTAACATAATTCTTTTAATCAATACCTTTTTATTTTTATCTTTATCTTATATTCTCTTTGTTTTTAATTATAAATATTTAAAAAAAATTTATAGTCAGACTATTTTAATTGCTTTTGGAATCACTGATTTTTTTTTCAAAACGCTCTTCATCACTTCAGTTAATAGTTAATAAATTTTCAATTTTTTTGCTGTATGAAGATTTTATTAAAATAAGTTATGAATAATCGAATAATCCTACATTAATTATACTAGTCATTATAAATATAAAATATAATTTATATACATAAATATGTATTTTATTTTAAAATATAATTAATTTATATATTAAAAATATATTAATTACAAATAATAATTATACACAAATAAATACTATCAATAAGGTAGAGATACAGCAAATGTTACTTCAACTAATAGTTATATTACAGATGATATTTATTAGTTTCATATTAATTATAATAATTTTTTTAGAAAAAATAATATATTTAAATTTTGTGTTAAGAATATTAATGATTAATAATAAACATAATGAAAAGAAGTCCACAAGTTGTGTCTGATGACCTTCCGGTTCACTAAACGGCAACCCTATCCCCTCAAACGACCCCACCCTTCCTTCCCGTTACTACCTTATCCAACTACTATCTCAATCAACTCACCACGTGCCACGCTCATGCAAGCTCACCTATAACTCGTGCACACATGGTGGAATCACGCTCTCACACGTCACGGGTGCAAGACTTGACCCGAATATAAGTGGATATGCCAAGCATCTCACAACAACCCCACATTCCCGTCATTCGGATCCTACCCGCATATCCCCATTTTAACTTCGCCAAACTTCAAATGAGTCAAATCACACACAACATTGAATCAAGATCACAGCAATCATTTTAAATCTGAAACTGTTTTCCACGAATATTCTCCAGAAAATTCCAGCGTTTTGTTCGTCTTTATAAGTAACTTCCACAGACACAAACCATTCTCAACCCAATCCATCACCAAATCTAGCAATTCATTATTAATTGATCCAAAAAATTTCAGAAAAATACGAATCAATGGTGGTTTTAGCAAGAAAGAAACGAGTTACTGACCCGTTCAACGACGAAGCCAAAGCTCGTCTCGTCGGAGGCGACCGCCGGCTACTAAGCTACATCAGCAGCGGGAGCGAACATTCCGGTGACGGCGACTCGCCGTGCCTCTCCGAACTCGTGCATGATTTCCTCGAGGACAATGACAACTCGGACGATAGCTCAGCGAAGAACGATATTGACTCGGACCGAGTCGACTCGGTCGCCGATTGCATCGACTCGGTGGATGAACTTCTAATGCTAAGCGAATCCAACGCTTCCGACTCTTACAAAAACTTGCTTCTCGCGCACGCTTCGGAGGCCGCGGAGAAATTCGCGCTTTTGAAGGAACAAAACATTTCGACGTATCTGCGAAACGCGATGTCGTTTTTGCGGCAGAACGGACACAATGCCGCGATCTGCAAAACGCGGTGGGACTCTTCCGGTGGCAGCACAGCGGGTAGCTATGACTTTATCGACGTGGTGCGATCGGAACAGTCCACGTGGCATAAGAGGTACTTCGTGGACCTTGATTTCGTCGGCCAGTTCGAGATCGCACGGCCAACGAGTGAGTACCTAGAGTTTCTGACCTACGTTCCGAGAATATTCGTTGGAACCGCAGAGGAGTTGAAACGCACCGTTCGGATCTTGTGCGGTGTTGCTAAGCGTTGTTTTAGGAAACGAGGGTTAACTGTGCCTCCGTGGAGAAAAAACCGGTACATGCAGAACAAGTGGTTTGCTCCGTATCGGAGAACAACGAACCCGGTTCAGGGAAATCCGGTTCCCACCGTCGTCTCTGCGTTGAGTGGTGCAAAATGTAGGTTTGTGGGCTTCGACGACTCCGTTTCGGAGGCCAGACGCGGCAGTGTGGTTGTCCTTACGAGATGATTAATGATTTTTTTAAGTTTTTTTTTTTTTTTAGTTTTGTTTAGTGTTGCATGTAAGATTTTGTAAAAAAGAAATAATAGTTTAAATTCACTGAAAATTATGGTTGTTGAGATATATTATTGCGTCTACTTTTTTTTTATATTATTGCGCATAAATACATTGAATTTATATGCGGCAAATGAACGTTGTTGTTTATTCTATGCGGCGAATAGGATGTTATTTTAGAGGCGCATCTGACCATCCAGAGTGTAAAGAAACTTTTGTATAATTGAAAAAAAAAAACAATGTTTTGGATAATGAATTCGGAAGGGGACAAACACGTGAATGTTTTGGATTTTTAAAAGTCAGATTCCTAGGGGAAAAAAACTTCGTTGGAATAATAATAAAATAATGAGCAAAATACATTTTTAAATTAATAAATTAAATTAGGGATAAGTACATTTTGTTCATGATATTAATAAATTAAAGAATAGATTGAATTATTTGGTCCATGAAATTAATATAATGTTGACTCATATCTTTCCTTTTTAAAGCGCAGATAATGTGGTCCTGCGTTTAGACAATGGTAGACATCGAATTGATTGCTGGTGTGAGCATATGGTGTTTCTTGCTATAATAAAGGGACAGTTGGCTTGAGAGAACAGGTTGTCGTGGAATCAAATATTTTTAGTTATTTGTTTCCTATGGTGTAAAAGTATGGATGAGAAAGCGGTTTGCATAGGTCCATTTTGTATTTAGGTTGAGTTGATCCATTCCGCATAAGAAGTGTTGACTTGATCCATTTTGCATAAGAAGTTTGTAGGTTAGTCCGTGTTCAATTTTTTTTAGAAATTCAACAAAAATATTTTTTATTTTTTTTCTTAAAAAATTGTAAAATTTGAACATATATTTGTTATTATCAAATATTAATATTTCATTTTTTCATTTCAAACATAATCAAACATTAATAATTCAATTAAAATAAAAATCAAATATTAATATTCTTCCATTTCAAAAACATTAAAAATAGCTAATTCATAAATATTTGTACAATAAACATAGTTGTAGCATTGGAATGAATGAATATGAATGGAAAATGAAAACTTATTTTTTTCAATTCAACTTGCATTGTCATTGCCAAGTCAACACACAAATTTTTCTTTTTTTGCGAGCCAGCAGGCCAGCCTCCCTGTCCCACAGTTGACCCGCACGGGTTGCGAGTTATGCGGAGTGAGCTAAAGCAGGTCAACGAGTTAAAACACTGAGTTTGTCCCGCATTATTTACTAACGGGTCACAGGCTGACCCATATGACCTTTCCCGCTTTGTCATCCCTATATAAAAGGAAGTGTTAAATGGAAGAAAAAGAATAAATAAAAAATGAGATTATTTGTTATTATACAAAGGGATTTCAGAATCTTTTCCATATTGAACAATTACTTTTCATCCGACTTTGTTTTCTATCTTTATTTTTTATTTTCAATCTTGGAAAGGGTGCTATGATACTTAAGTAAATGTTTAATATTCCGTGCAAAATATACCTAATAATGACATATTTTTGTTTTGGTTATTGCATTTATTTATATGACTCTGATGATGAGTTATGTTATTGTTGAGCTAAGATTGACATGCAAATCATGATTAAGGATATATTATCTAATTTTTTTTGTACAATTTAATTTTATTAATTATCTTTTTATCTTAATGCATTTAAATATATCGATCGACACCAAATATTAAGACATTGCATAATCATCCAGCTCCAACTAGTACATTGTTAAAATAAGTTGAATAGAAAAGAAAATTATTCTCGAACGGGTGTTGGGGCCTAGATAACTATTGTTTCTACTTCTACCTTCGGTCGGTCACTGTTGCTGCTAACTTCCTGTTTCACCTTCCTCCTCTCGGTCCTCTGATCGCTTAAGTCAGTTAGGGTGTCGGCACTCGGATGTTAGAGTACTGTAAATAATGACGTACCTGGTTCTTAGAGTTTGTGCTATTTATATTACTTTAATGGACCTTTGTTGGTGGGGCGGATTAGGGAGTTGATTCATGTTTAGAGTTGTGTTAAACAACCCTTAATCGTGGATTAACCCTGCAGACTTGGTCAACCCATGGCTTGGCGCCATGGGTCGGTCGGTCACGTGTCATCATGTGACCTTCTTATTATGGTTGATTGGTTGAATGGTCAAGTTCCTGACCGACTCATTGTTAGTGATTCAGTCGTCCCAATACAAAAATATTACAAACTTTGATTATTTGATTATGAAAAAGAAAATGAAAATTATTATGGAATGATTATTATATTTGAAGTCATTTATTTTTAATTTAAAAATAAATAAAAAATTAATAATAATGACTTTTCTAAAATTATGTTTGTATAATCATTATAGCATGTTTATATTTGATTATTTATATTTCTTCGTGTAAAATGTAGATTGCAGCACCTATATAGTTATTGTGATTTATGTATAATTAATTATGTTTTTGTATATAATTAATTATGTAGGTCTTTAGATTAATGTGGTTTTAGATTACTTGCATAATCAATTACCTGGGTATCTTACATCTTAAAATCAATATTTTATAATAATTTAAGTAGCTCATTCAAGATTAAAGGGAAATTAATTGTATATAACCTTTAAAATTAAAAAGTGACGGAATAAAGGTATATAGTTTGTTTTTTTTATGACCTTTTTATGTTTATTGGAGTAGAATACTTCAATAATTATTAAGAAGTCTAATTCAATTTTATAAAATTGATGTATAAGGTGAGGTTTATGCTCTGATAGTGCTCGATAGCCGGTGTGAAAATAGGTTTAATAAATTCTCGTTATGATAAGTTCTAAATGAAACCGCTATCGGACCATCAATAAACATATAGTCTCATACACGAGTTGACAGTCTCGACGTGATGGGATGTGATGAAAATTCCACATCAACTAGAGATAAAAACATTTTATAGTACATAAATGTGTACAAACCTTACCTTTTATAAGGTTGAGTTAACTTAAAGTTCACATATATTAAAAACAAATCCATAACAATAAAAATTTTGTTCTCCGGATGGATTGATGTACCACTGAAGAATTTTTGTAAACTATGCGTTGGCTTGACCGACGATTTAGGATTAGGAAAAAATACTAGTCGACATATAAGTATGACTTATTTTTAATTTTTTTTGTATCATAAGTATAAATATATCTGTTTTTTAAATTATTTTAATTTTTTGAATTTATAATATTTTAATAAATATTAATTTTAATTTTAAATAATTTATTTTTGAAGATGAAATTTAAATTTGTATATAAGTTAATTAAATATAAATAAAATAATTTAATAATTTAGTTAGTTAAAGTGCTAAAAGTGAATTAATATAATTAAATAAGAAGTTTTAATATTAAAACCTTTTAAAGAAAATATTTTGAAAAGGTCAAGAAAGAAATAAAAAAATAGAAAAATAATAATTGAGTAAAGAAAATAATATGTATTTAAAGGTAAGTATAAATAAATGAGGAAAGAAAATTTGACAAAATTTGTAATGTCATTGTACCGACCAGGTCACCGGGTGTGATGACGTGTCCAGCAAGTGACGGCGTGGGGCGTGCTCAGCAGGACACGTGGACAAGAGAAAGAGGGATGATTCAGAAGTGTACATGGTCGCCGTTTGGGGAAGTGGCGTTCTGCGGGGCACATGATCGTCGTTCGAAGAAGTGGCGTTTTGCAGTGCTCATAGTCGGTTGTCGCCGGATTTCTGTGTCATCGACGTGTTGAATAATGAAAGATCAGGTGGTCTGACATCGCCACAAGGAGAACATCGCCGAATCTCCCGGTAAGCTTAGTTAAGGCTGCTGGAAGCTCAGAAGAGTCAGTTCAAGCATGTAGGTTCAGTAAGATGATTGTTGCACCGGCATGAGGCGTGAAGGTCGTGTGGGTTGAAGGGGACAGCTTGCCCATCAGCGACAGGATTCCCAGAGTGGACATCCGTTGGTGGCAAGGCTTCCTCAGCTGGATGCATGGCGTAGCAACGAGGAAAGTGCCACTTGCGACAAGCGATATCACAGAGATGGTGCACTTCGCTGCATCCGATACTCGCCTTGTTGGGTGGTGTTCCAGAGCATATTGCATGCTAGGTTACTCCTTGAGTAGAGGACTTAGCCGCGCGGCTGGTTACTACACAGGTATAACGCACGAGTTATCCCAACCAAGATGACGACACGTGTAAGGTTGGATGCTACCTGCTACCCCAACCCAGATGATGACACGTGTAGGGTTAGATGCAATATGGAAATGACGCTCGAATTACCCTAGCTCAGATGATGACACGTGTAGGGCTGGATATTACCTGCTACCCAAGCCCAGATGGCGACACGTGCAGGGTTGGATGCGAGCCACGCGTCCAAAAGCATAACGGCCTAGAGAGAGAAAAAACCTAGCTATAAAGGTAAACTTAACAGAATTTGCAGAGGTACATTTTTCATTACGGCTCATTGCTAGGGTTGTGTGCACTTTAGTACGGTTCTGCAGAGTATGTGACTGACTTGAGCGTCGGAGCGCCACCGGCCGCAGAGGCGCCATCTTGTGTTTTCAGGTTCTCAGAGAGACTATCTGTGGGGCGGACTTGAAGGGCACGTGGTGTCAAGCTGGGGAGGAGGATCGAGACGAGGCAACGCTCTTGCGCTAGGTCAACCGGCAGGAACATCTGGCGCCCACCGTAGGGCTGTATAAAAGGTGATTCCCAACCATAGTTCGTGTTTGTTGAAGTTTTGGTGCTTTCTGCTCGACTGCTCGCTGTCGCAGCTGGTTCCTGGAGTTTTCACCGTTCATTTGGAGTTTCTTTAAGTTGCTGAGTTTGTTGAGAAAGGATGAGGACAACGCGATCTAGTTCAGTCGCACCGTCAACAGATGAGGATGCTGTGTCTATGACGCAGGTGATGGATATGATGAGGACGCTGCAGGAGAACGTAGCTGCATCACGTTCTGAACAAGAAAGGATGCACGAGGCGCTGGTGGCCTCGCAAGCTAGGAATGAGGAGCTCAACAAGGTCAACGAAGAGCTGCGTAAAGCTCTCCAAGAGCGGGAGGGGCGTGCAGTCGGGGATAGATCTGCACCCCCATCCCCACCGCGTAGCTTTCCCATGTCATTTTCTCAGGAGATCATGGACTCGGTGGTCCCGGTCAATACGGTGGCGGTGAAGGCGTCTTTCACCGGAGTGGAGGACCCTGAGGCCCATCTCACAGCGTTTCATACTCAGATGATGCTCTCGGGGGGGTCGGACGTGGTCTACTGTAAGGTGTTCATGAACACTCTTAGTGGAACAGCGCTGGACTGGTTCGTCAGTTTACCTACTGGCCACATCACCACATTTTAGCAGTTTTCCAAGATGTTTGTTGAACAGTATATAGTGAACAAGGCTCCACCTTTGGTGTCTTACGACCTGTTCGACGTAAGACAATACCAAGGGGAGTCCCTTAAGGATTTCCTGAACAGATTCGGAGCTCAGATAATCCGCTAGCCAGGTAAAGATGAAGAAATGTTTGTACACGCCTTCAAAAAGGGTGTGTTACCTGGGCCCTTTAGTGAGTCACTTATCAGGAGTCACCCCGCCACGTTCGCTGAAATTCGGCAACGTGTCGTGGCTCACATCGTCGCTGAGAGCGAAGTCTCCGAGAAGAGGGGAAACGTGGCTCCAGCTAAACCGCGCGCCCAGGCAAGGGTCCAGCCGCAGAGGGTAATGGAGGCGGCGGCGGGGAAGAGGGACCAAAGGATGCGCCATCCTTATGACCCTAAGAAGAATAAGAACAAGGGGTCGGGGCGGCCCAGAGAGACTAATCGCCCTCCAAGGTATGAGTTTGTGATGGGGTTGGCCGATCTGATCACCATCCCTAACATTGCTGCCAGGCTCAAGGTGCCTGAGAAGACGACGGAGAAGGTTTTGGGACCAAAACCAGACGCGTGGTGTGAGTTCCACAAGAGCTTTGGCCACTCTATCAACTCGTGTTTGGCTTTGGGACACCAACTCGCCGAGTTGGTCAAGTGTGGATTCTTGAAAGATTACTTGCTGGAGAAGCAAG
>Ga0123342_1006965_pt1 | contig 15282 bp, 7 predicted proteins | sample Turbeawhitnodule_FD_89960 | JGI IMG/M metagenome (GOLD analysis project Ga0123342, IMG submission 89960) | Root nodule microbial communities of legume samples collected from Mexico - Turtle bean Mexico white nodule | ecosystem: Host-associated > Plants > Roots > Nodule | place: Mexico: Nepantla... | reverse complement strand
GTGTTGGAGATCCCACATCGACTAGAGATTAGAGTCTTTCATTGTATATAAGTGGGTGCAAACCTCAACCCTATGAGCCGGTTTTATGGGGTTGAGTTAGGCTTAAAGTCCACTTCGTAATAACTATTACTAAAACTATAACAACTAATCACTTTGAAGTTGTTGATGATTTTTTTTGTACGTATATAATGTCTTCTTTGGATGGATGTAGCAAAATCGAGAAAAGTGAAGTATCTAAATATGTCAATTACATGAATTATAATATATAATTTTTTAAATAGCTTAGATGCACAATTAATTGCATTATGGTTTTCGAAAATAAAACATGGAAATATCAATCAAAATATCTTAAATAAAATTAAATATGTTGTAAGTTTTTTTAGTTAATAATATCCTACAATTTTCAATTAAGATAAATATTTTATTTAAATTTTGTAAGTTTATTAAAAAAATCAACTTCAATGTTTACTTTATGATGATTAAAACTCACTTATAATTATTCAAAACTCATTATTTTGATTAAAAATATGTAAATAATTTTGCTTTTTGTTTTTTATCTTTTAAATGTCAAATAAAATGGCTTAATTTAAGGGGAAAACAGTAATTATAAATAATGTGGGTAAGTTTTAAACAATGTAGAAAAAAAATATAAATGATTTACTGAAATGTAAAAAAAACAATTAGTTATGACAGTAGATAAGACTTTTAACAATGGTTAAAACAGTTTTTCTACAACAATTTTTAAATCATTGTTAATATAAAGGTTAAGAAGGAAATTTTATAATGATTCTAGTTCAAATCATCATTGTATATGGAAGACACAATGATGATAGCAACCCTTATCATATATTTTAAAAATATTTTTTAACATAGTATATATATAAAATATTGTTCTTGCATGCTGACCTCAGTCGGACTTGAAAGTAGGTTATAGGCTGAAGCGACTTTGCTTGGTTGTTGAACCTAGATGAAGACGCCTTGTGACGAAAGGAGTTTCACCGGTTGATCACACTCCGACTGAAAAACATTTAAACTATAAATTGGTATTGGTGTAGCGTTTAGAAAAACTTACCTTTACTCGGGATCTTAAATTCCTTTTATAGACATTCCTTCAACGATTTTCATCAACCAGAATATTATTTCAACAACAAGAATATAATCTCAAACACAAAAATATAATTTCAACTGTAAGAACATTATGTTAATGTGTATCTTTATTTTTCGGATACAATGCCACATCATTCCTAATGGCTGTTATTTGTATTTAAAATATATATACACTTTAATTAATTCAATTATTTTGGTATGATTTTATTTTTAATTATCTTTTTCATATGGACTACCGAATATTTGGGTTGATCTTGTGATACGTCATTGGGCCCATACTTGCCCCAGGTCGAGATGGGTATCACATGGCTTGTCTAACCAAGCCACTACACTTAAGTGCTTGGGCTGAGGATCTGAACACGTCCGACCAATACACAAGTTCCCTAGGCTCGAGCCGAGCTTGACAAGGTGAAGAGGCTCTCCTGCACCGGCGGTTGGCATGACATTTCCTTAGAGGTAGTTGGGGCGTGATTACCAAAACACCTCGTGAAAAGACGTCTCACCTTATTGAATGTGGAGCGTACACGTGGAGCCTGCATCGACGTGGGGGATTCTTGTGATTTCACATTCCTCTTTTTTTAATATACCTTCTCTCTTTCTTTTTACATTCAACACCTTGTTTCCAACCTCTCTTCAAAACTTCTCCTTTCATCTTTGTGCCACCACATGACACCGTCTCTCACCAAAAAATCAGGTATGCCTTTCCTACTTGACTCCACTGGGTGATTATCATACATTTTATCGATTGCATTATGAGAAATATATCTTAGTTTACACCAATTCGATTCATTCTGCCTTGTCCTAAATTGTATTCGTATTCTGTCTTTGTTTATGCTTTAGTTGCTTTCTACGATAGATTATAGTTTTGTGTACCATTGGACTAAAAAGAATTCCTAAAAGAGACCTCTTATTATACCTCTCGTTCACGAATTAGGAAGTTAAGGGAAGCAGGGTGTTGTCTGAACAAAAAACATGAGGATTTAGTAAAAGTAGTAGAGTGTAAGAAAGAGGAACCTATATGCTGCGATGAGTCATCAAATTCTGATGACCCATTCTGTTTTTTCTACGTTACGTTCTTTAAAAAGGTCCTACTTCGTCTACCCTTGTTTAGTTTGGAAAAGGAGTTATTATCTAAACTAAACGTAACCCCCGCCCAGCTACATCCGAATAGTTGGGCATCCATCTGAGATTTTATAATTTTGTAGTCCCAACTCGGCATTTCGCCGACTGTGGAGGTCTTTCTATATTTTTTCAAAGCCAACCACTCAGGTCGTCAACTATGAGTCTCTCTAAATGGTGCCCCTAGGAGAGATTTACTTACCCTCTTCCAGTCGTCCTACCAAAATTTCAAAGGCTGATTTCTCAAAATCCAAGCTTGGTAGGAGATCCGTCCCTCCTGGACGGCTTTCCTTTGTATTGAACGCTCAATCCTCGATTCTAGAGTGTTCGACGCTTAGAAGATCTGCCTCAAAAGATCAAGGCATTTGTGAATTTTTGCTGAGTCTGAAAGTCGTCTTTGATACCACAACATTGTTGACTAAAAAATATCTTCTCGGTGCCTTCAAAACCTACACTGGTACACCTCATTTCCTACCTTTGAAAAAAAAACTTAAATCATAACTACTAAACATTTATTCGTTAAATCATAACTACTAAGCATTTATTCGTTTTTGCAGATAGCATGTTCTCCAATATTAGCAAGGTTGAGCGCACAAGGAAGATAAAAGTAGTTGTGAGTCTGCCTAAGGAATCATTGCTGTAAAAAGGAAAAGCTCCAATGGGGTTGCTCAAATTCAATCTAAGTTTTAAGCCTATATAAGTTGAGTCTAAATACATAAACTATATAAACTATAAATAACAAATTTAAATATAATTTCTAACGTGTTTCACAACAAATGTGGTTTTCCTTAATTTCCACATGAAGAAATTATCCAACTTTTATTCTCTCGGCACCCATCAATTAAATAGTTGCACATAATGTAATCATCTCCTATTACATATTTTTCTTATTTCATATTAAATGGAAAAAGAAAAATGAAGACAAAATGTAACCATCTCCTATTACATATTTTCTTATTTCATATTAAATGGAAAAAGAAAAATGAAGACAAAGAACATCTAGGAGGCTCAACGACGAGCATGTAGGTAAGGGAATTGGAAACCATAAATATGGGCACATACAATACAATAACAGTAAGGAACTATTTTTGGGAAAAAAATGTCACCATGACATTTTCTAATGGCGGTTTCCACCTAATCGTTGCAAAAAGAAAATCTATAATAGACACCAGTGTGCAAATGATAAATTGCACATAAAATTCTTTTAATTTGTATTATTATCTATTTTTATATTAACACTCCCTATTCTCTATTCCTCAATAGAAAATAAATTGATGAAGTTTCTTTTACATAATAATAAATAATACCAAAATTTATCAAAAATTATGAATGTTCTAGGTTCTAGTAGAACTATCTCTATTGAATGACTTATATATATGATCTCATGCTGATAAAAAAAAAAATATGATCTCATAAAAGATGAGTTTATTAATGCTTTCACTTAAGTTCAGAGTTTCAAATCTGCAATTCTTCAAAAGCTGTTTTCGATTGACCATTGTTTTTCAATGAAATTAATAAACTCAGAAACACTTTTTTGGGTGTTTTCTATTAGACCCTGCTTCTATTGTGAAGGTCAGCAATGGCGTCACGTTAATGTATAAGAGTATGACGGACCACATACACTCTTATTCATCACACTGATCTAGAAGAAGTAAGATTGAATATGAACCACGGGCCATAAACAATATATTATTTTTTCCCTAAACCCTAAAACAAATAAATTGATAATACAATATAATTGATAATACAATATATAAATATATATATATATATATGAATATTTACTGATTTAGAATTATTTCAGAATATTTAAAAAATTTAAAACATTACAAATAATCTTGTATTGGCAGTGGATGACTAATTTAATGACAGTTTGAATGAAATGCTTCTTTCGGCCTTTGGCCGTCTTCTGGACAAAAAGAAAGTTAGAATCTGATTAGTTTTCGACGACAATTTCACACAATTTTAATAACGGTGATAACATAAAAATAATACCATTTAATAAGGGTGATAACATAAAAATAATACCATGTTTGATAGAAAAAATACAAATTAACCAAATACATAGCATTTTTTATATGTTATCTAGTTATAAATTATGAGGCTTTTTATACTTAGGGGCAATGTTGCGTAAGTTATAGAGCAGAGAAGGTTGACATCAGGAATTTCATACCTTATATACATCCTCAGAAAAATGTTAAAGAAAAATGTGAAAACATGAGTTCATCCATACGAAGCAACAAAATAACTAGAAGACGACTAAGGTTTTGGACGCTCTACTATTTACAAATGAGACATCATCGTAAGACAGTTAAGAAAATGCACCAAAAAAATCTAAATGATTAGTTGTTCTTTGAAGAGGGAATGTGGTGCTACCTCTGAGGAGCACCGGAAAGGATAGGATCATTCATTGCTGATCTGTGTTTTCCTAATGCAGGAATACTAAGGGAACGTGTTCTTAATTTGGCTTTCCTCTCACTCTTTTCAACGAGCAAAGAAGAATAAGAACATTGAGGCTCTGGAACTCCCACTGGCTCACTTCTACTTCTATGGAAAAGATCCAGGTTTCGACGATACCTGTTTCCCCCATGCATTTTGCTTCCTAACTCCCCGCCAACAGGACCAACCTTACTCCTAAACTCATCATCATCGTCCGACCAATACCCATTTTCCACTACGTCTTGCATTGCAAGATCATCGTATTCTTCATCAGATTTTGTTGATTCCTCGTCAACTGATCCTACCTGCAAAGCAATAAAAAATCATTAGAAAAAAGACCCAGATATTCTTTATGTCGGAGGAGATCAATACTAGTCATATAACTAAATTATAAGGTATGCAGGTGAAAGACCACCGATTCATGGAAAAACAACATTGACGAATATTGCTATTGCTAAAGGAAACCCAAAAGATTTTGACATTCTTCTATAGATTAAATTCTATCGCATAGAGATAGACAAAAGCACAAGTCTACCTCTTCATGGCCATGTTTGTCGGCCTCATCACTGTAATCTTCATCACTTCCCACCTCAGGTTGATCGTCATTCTCCTCATCACTACCATGCACTGAGAAGTCTTCCTTGAGCTAAAACAACACCAAAAATTATCAACAAATGATAGAATGATTTTGGTCTTGTCCATTTTTTTCGCCATTGACAATAACAAACCATTAATTTTGATATTCAATGAAGATTAATTTACAAAACATTTTTCGACTTTACCTCCTTTGCAGCGACATCTGACATCCTTGGTGAGCTACAGCAAGAGGATACATATCTACTACCGGTATCAGTTCCATCGGCTCTAGACTCATCTACGCTTCCAGCACGACTAGTGCCACCATCACTGGGCCAAGCACTGATTCCATAAAGACCAAACTGAAGATTTACTGGTTCAGCCTTCCCAATTCTTAAGGGACCATACATTGGATGACAAATTCCATTCTCTGGTCCATGGCACCATACAGGCTTCCCATTACTGTCAACTAAATTAACAGGCCAAGCCCTTGCTACAGACCCATCAGTATTAACGAGAGCCATCAGATTCCTTGAAGAACCTTGTCTTTGGATCAACTGAAGCATTCCTTTTGCGGTCAAAGAATTTGCTGCACATTGATTTCTATATTCCTCATAAACAACTGTCACAGTATTTCTAACAGGATCGTATAGCTGTTCCCCCATCTCACGCCTTCGAAGACAGCTGAATACAGTTGCATGGATGGCTGCTACACTCTTGTCAACATTTGTGTTATTTATTTTGGGAACGTAATGCTTTTCAGCACGCTTGCAGAGATAATCCTGGATTGTTCTGATGTTTCTAATATACTTCACATACTTGTTTTTAGCTGGGTCCAGTGTCATATACTTCGCACGTACAGCAAATCTCTCCAAGTGTTTGTCCTCATTTGTAATGTGTATCATGAACGGTATGATTGAAGGATGCTTCTTCATGAGCCCCATCTGCACGAGTATTTAAGATTTTAGAACGAAAACATAAATTGACATCAATAAGAAAAGAAATAGAGAAGGACAAAATAACGGAAATCCAACATACAACAAAGTTGAGGCTCAAGTGAACACCCTCGACAACTACAGACTCTTTTCGTTCTTCCCATGCCGTGATAAGCCTATCAAGACTGTCAATCACCATCTCACTCTGTGCCTTGAATCCTTCAATAGCCATTTGTTTGGGACTAAGCAGTTCAGTAGGACCAGAGCTAGTCTCTGACATCCTGCTATCAGATTTGCTAGAATTGTTACCCTCAGTTGCTTCATCCTTGGAAAGTGAACGTGACACACCAGCCAGCTTTTTTGCTTTCCTTCTGGCCTTCGCTCCTGCAACAGCGACAGGGTCTAAACACTCCCCTGCATGGTATGTAGAAGCCCACAGCAAGGGGTTTTCTTTCTCATTAGCGAAACTTCTCATCATGTGCCTAATAGAATCAGTTGATACCACTGTTGTGATTCCCAACCTACCTCCCTGAAGTGAAGATAAAAATAATAGTTATTGAACTGTAAGGTATAAATATTACTCAGTTTCAACTTACCGACATGCATATCCTACCACAAAATAAGCAAAACCTAGATATATTTTGCATTTTGAAAAACAATCAACTGTTTCTCTGTCAAAATACCAGCAATGCAGACAACGTGGATTTGCCACAGCCACTTGTGCCACACAACAGCACTGTCACAGACTCTTTGCGTTCTCGGATCCTGAAACCAAAGAAAACAATGAAAAGTTGCACCATATTTTGAAAACGAACACGTTATACATATAGCATTCAGGTAAAATCTTATGCGACAAATATCAGATAACAACATGCTGTCATGATGTATGTTTTTCTTCATATTAGAGATCGATAATTCACTTAGAATAGTTTCCAAAACAACTATTAGGAGGCAATTGAACTTCCAGTCCAAAGATCCTGATTTTCAACATGGAAATAAAACCATAAGTGCAAGAAGAAAGTGTTTACTAAAACAAATTCTAGAAAGTGAAGAGATGTTATTTTAACCACGTTACTTGAACCAAATCAGTATGCAAAATCACTTTGAAAACTCAGATCTACCATTCTCTATTCTTCAAGTTTCTGGAAAGGACACTCAAATTCCTTGAAATTTTTTAAAAAAAAGTTGTATTACAAACATATCTAGATCTCAAATTGGGAGAGTTCACCGCCGATTTAGAGAAGTGGTAGCATATTTTGCAGAAAAGACAGATAAGTGATTAGGAAACCCCCTAGCACAAGACATGACATGAAAGTTCTTGAAATCAGTAAATCACAATTTTATGGTAGATATCTATTGACATTTTCAAAACTCTTACAGCAGTATAATGCCCAAAGAAAAATGCCTAATGATATATGAATGTAATCCAGTTTCAATAAATACATCATGCAAAGTAAGAACATGGTAACAATTACTCGAAAAAATAAATTATAAACCATAGCAAATCATATCAGTTAACAGAATACTACAGGAGAGCATATGCTACAGCTGGTCCAATTTACTTTTCCAATAAAACAATGCAATACCTGCAGGCTAATACCAAGTCTGCTCTCTGGTTAGGACCCACATACTTGTACTCTGCCAGGGCATCACAGACAATATCTAGAAAATTTTCTCTTCGGATGAATGCAGATGTGCGCCTTTTGTACAACTCAAATGGTACACTTTTAATTTTATAATCTTTCCCAGAAAGTAATTGGTTGCGTAAGTCTGCTATATCCAGGCTAGCATCACCATCTTTCTTCAAATTATTCCCCTTGAAAGCATCAAAACCTGATAAAGCTTCTACTTCTGGCTGCAAAATATCAGTAGAATGTGCTTTCCTTGTGAGTTCAAAAACTCTCTGGCTGATCTGATAAGAGGAAAATGAAAAACATAGTTAGAATAGTTTGTAGAATAATTCAGATGATATATGCAGTTTCTGCCCAAGACATATAAGAATAGGCTAATAGAAGCCGTTAAAAGAAGCCACAAACTAATGGCAAAACAAAATAAACATTGTATATCAAATATTCATGTCTACCTTATGGGTGTCAAATAATCTTCAAACATAAACAAATACCTCTAGTAGTCTGCCTCCTACAATATTTTTTTACTTGGTTTTTTGAGTACTTGTTCCAGTATTTGCATGGTACCTCATATTTAGTAGACAGACAGCCAATAGCACTTCTATTTTATTAAGATGCAAGCAACTAATCTAATATCAATGCTGTATCGTGTAATTTCGAGAAGCAGACAAATGTTGGATACACGCTTCATACTAGGTTGACCTTTCTTAAAAGAAACAAAGGTTTTCCAATTGAAAATGTTCCTTTATAACTGAATAAAGATAACCCTCTATGGTCCATTAATTTGGAACTTTTCCTACTCAAGTTGAAAAGGTAAAACGTATTTTTTATCAAATAAGGGCCAATTAATGATTAGTGATATATCTCGTCTCTCCAAGTTAAACTCAGGAAGGGGAATAAGATTCAAATCCCATTTCATTCAAATGAAATAAAGGATTGAAAAACAAAAATGACTAGTAATCTACTACATAAATTCAATTTTTAATTTTTCTCATAATTATGTAACTGATACGAAGTATCAAACGTTTAATCGATAATAGATCGGTGACAGAAAATTGAGTAGTTATGTTTCATAGAATCTTCTCTCTCATGTAATTTCATAACTAATTTTGAGAGAAACCTGATTGGTTATCTTTGATAGAATCTTCTCTCTCAATCATGGGATTTCATTCTGAGTACAACAATAGGTCACCTTGAATGCATCATCCATTACCAAAACACAATTAAAAAATAAAAGGAATAAAATAAAAATAGGCTGAATTTTACACGCATGATAACCCTTTCCAGTCTCCAATCTCTATACGCAGTTGAATCAAGAAAGCCAAGAACCAAATGAAACGCAGTCAAACGAACGGAAAAGAAGACAAAACCCCCGAAGACGTTATTCACGTCGTGGACTACGGGCAAAGCTAAAGAACAAACAGGTCAAACCACCTCGGTCAACAAGGTAAAAACGACCCCTCCCCCAACCAAAAAAAAACCTCAAAATTCCCACAAGAACCCCCTCAAATCCAGAACCTGGTACAGATCACAAACCCAAAACCTTGAAAATTTGTTATATTGTCGAAATATCAGACGTATTCATAATCGTGACACGTAAAGCAACATATCTAGGAATTAGATATGATAAAGGAAGAATTGGAGAGAGAAAAAAGTGCGTGGTTGGTTACCTTGAAGGCGTGACGGGCCTTGCATCCCATAAGCTGGAGCGTGCTCTGAAGAACGGGACGCGTGTAGCGAAAGGACTCTTTCTTCTGCGCGTCATCCACCACCACTATGTACAGTATCTTCCCCACCTCGCCCATCGCACCTGCAGATTGTTCATCCATTCAAAACAAAACCAAAACAAAAGACAACCAAAAACAAATGTGTCCGACATTTATGCGATCGGGCCCACACGAAAGGAACTTAACAGCAACGCAAAAGAGAAAAACCGTGGAGGCGACAACAACGACAATGTCGATGAAACAATACAAGGTTATTGAAAAGGAAGCTTAGGGCAACGATTTTCCTGAGCCATTGTTCGACGATGAATGGATTGAACGGTGCGGCATTCTGGTATGTCCAATTCACTCTCGCCTCCCTTATTCTCACGATACCACTCTCTTTTTCTGTCTAATTTCAGTTTAAATAGCAGATCCAGGTTTCCCAAATGACGGATTTGCCCTCCTTCCTTCCGCGAATTTCTTTTGCCGCGTTATTATTATTTTTTTTTTTGGAATCTCTCACTCCCTACCCCACTGGTCCCCTTCCCCACCTTCAGTATCACCTATTTCATCTTCAATTACATCAATCACCTCTTTTCTAACTATTCAATAAATCACCTATACTATGCATATTCAAATAATATAATATAATATATGCTTTCACTTTTTTTCCTTCCTCGCTTCATACTCAGTAAAATAAGATTCAAATATTCAATTTTATTGTTCTAAACAAGAAAAACACTGTTTATAAGTATTATTGTAAAATCTAAATCTGTTTTCCTGAATGTTCGTTTATTTTATTCTTATAATTTTAAATATTCTATTTTCTATGTTGTTACTTTAAGAACTAGAAGGAGTTGACTAAGTAAATTTAACAAACCAAAAATAACGGTTCCTATATGTCTGCGTTTGTCAAAGAAGAATGAACCTGTTTTCTCTCTAGGTTAGGTAGCACTGCTAATAAAACGCAACGTTTCAATTCAACGTATTACCCTCCTTTCCTTATTGTAATCTTTTATTTTTCAATTGGGGTTGGCTTAAGAATAATATAATGAAACTCAGGTTTTATACTCCAGAGGTATTCACTATTTACTTTTATAAAATAAAGAATAGTATATTTCATCCATTATTGTAAGGTTTTATTTTTATATTTTACTTTTCAATTAACTAAATTCAAATTATTAGTTTAAGTTAAATAATTTGATTTATAGTAATTGATTAAAAACTTTAAATTATATATTTAATTATTAGTTTGCTTTTTTTAAATATGGTTTTTGAGTTAAAATATAATTAATATCTTAATATATAGCTTAGTCAAAATATATAAGTAAATTAAAACATTAAATAAACTTTATTTACTGTAAAACTTTTTACATATTATAAACTAATTAGGTAAGATTCATTAATCATTATTATTAAATTAATTATATATAATTGTATACAATATATATAATAATTTAATAATTATTGTTTTTTAAATATGAACTAAAACTCATGTAGTCTTCGAGAAGATGAGAATGGAGAAAGTCAAATTTATCCAGTATCAGATCCATTTTCGTTGTTTAGATCTCTTATTAATGGTTGAACCTGTTTTAATATTATTTTAATGTATTATTTTTTTTTATTTTTACCCTTGTATATTTTATCAATCTATAAACGGATTTGTGTTAGATAAAACATTTCAAAACAGAAAAAAAATATAAAAATATATAATTTTTTTAAAAAAATACTTAATAATAAGAATAAAATATAAAATATATTTTCATAAATTAAGTTAAAAAAAGTATCTCTTAAAAAAAGAGTATATATATTTTTCTATAAATTAATTTATCCAACTCCGCGTTTATAAGTTTAACTTATAAAAAGACAAGTACTAATTTAGATTTTATATCTCCCCGTATTCACCAAATAGAATTAGCAAAATTTATTTGATTATGAAAAAAATCTCCCATTTAAAAGAAATTCATTTATTTTTCTTTATTTATAGATTTTGATAAACCATTTAAACATGCAGTTGATTTTGACAGTGGATAGAATCCTTTTGTCGTATTTCTTGCATGCAGACTTGCATTTTATCTTCTTTGTTTTTAATTGCTTTGAATTCTATATTTTTTTTATTTGTTAGTGTTAGAACGCGGACTTTGAACGAGCAAGAGAGAAAGATCCGTCTATTATATAGGATGAGACTAGAAAAAGTTATACATATAAATGTATTCATATTTAACATATTTTAAAATAAAAATTCCATAAATTTTAAAATATGATTTCATCTAATTAAAAATAACCGTGGAAACTGTACTGGTAGGACCCGTACGACTGAGACCATGACTCAACACCCGGTCCAAGTCGACCGACATCACAAAGACCATTAAGAGGATTAATGAGATTAATCAGCGAGAATATTGAGATTGATTGTGAGATATATCATTAGTGAAAAAATTAATTAAGATCTTATCAAGCTTCTTCATATGGCTTTCGCTCTCGAAGCTGCAAATATCTACATTAAACATATTGCTCCTACTGTTTTTAAAACCATGTGTACCAAGTTGGGAATGTTAAACATTTATTCCCAGCTTGAGAGAGGTTGATAAACCTTGTTTGGCACGTTGTTTTTGTATATAGACAGTCTTCCATGAGACCATCTACTCTAGGTATAAACAATCTTCCACTAGGTTGTCTAGTCTTTGTGTAGACAGTTTTCTTTAGATCGTCTAGTTTATTTGCTTGATTAGGTTGTCTAACCATCAAATGGTTTAATTTATTTCTTCTTACCAGACCGTCTAGTTTGTTATATTATCTTGTTTGTGCCAAACTATCTAACAAAGTTGTGTGTTTTTTAAGTTGGATGGAGAATAATATATACATGAGATAGCAATTTGACATGATTTGCAATAAGTGGTACTAAGTATTACAACCCAATAATGAAAGGAAATATCTTAATTTCACTAAGATATGAGGTAGTGAAAAATTGAAGAAGGTTATTGTATTAGATTTTCTAATGCATTGAGCTACTATTAACATTTCCCATAGGCTTGGATATAAGTAAGGTGTTGATTTTGATGAGATTCATTCGATCTATATTTTCCAAAGTAGTCCTTTAATCCTTTGTTGAGGCAAGAGATATATGTGTTGATATTTTTTTCCTTAGAATTTTAAACAAGTAATGATTGTATGTTAGCTTTTATTACTGTTTATTATTATTATTTTTATTGTTATGATCACATTTGATGTGAGAGTAAATGAAGTTTTATATTCAAAAAATTGTGCAAAAGTTATATAAATAAATGGAGATGATTCTTATATTTTTTAAAATATTATCGTGTGCATATTCTTATATGATGTAAAGTTCAATATGTTTTATATAACATGTAAGGCTAGATTTTATTTTAAGACAAGTTTTAAAGATTTGAAAATTTTCAAACAAGTTAGATGTTCATTCTTTATTTTATTCAAAAATTTATCTCTAAAACTATTTGTTTTCTAAACATTGTAAAGTTTAGAGAAGATTTTGACTATTATAACTCTGAGGAGAAAGCTGTTAATAAGAAAAGTTGTCTTATCAAAGAGGAGTTTTTGTAAGTGGTTCAATCTCTATTGAAGACTTTATTATTTTTCCCTCGTCTTTTGGGTTTTTAGCAAAAGGGAAATGTTGTTTATGTAAAGATCGGTAGTTGGAGGATTATTTTAATTTTTGTTGGAATTTTTTGAAGTGACAAGTGAACCTTAAGCTTGTTGACACACTACATCTAGGTATGCTGATTTAATATTTTAATTTTAATAATTTTTTAAATTATTAAATGTATGAGAACCATGTGATAATGTAATTGATGTACATCAAGGTGTGTATATATACATGTGTGTCTATGGAATTGGAAGATATGTTAACCATATATGAAATAGTAATGTTTTAAAGCATCGTAATAGTCTAAAAGGCGATTTAGATGAAGTAGAAGCATGAACTTAAGTTGTTTCCTTAGTTTATTTCTTTTTTTATCTAAAGAACATTACTCTCAAGCTGGATATTGCTCAAGTGGTGACTCACTAAGTGATGCTTAATTGATGTGTAATAATTACAATCATTATTCACCATCTAATGCAATCCAAGGTGATGGATTGTAGAAGTTGAATGCAATGGTACCGGAATGGAGAAGAGTTTGCACCGAGAATGAGAGGTTTTGGTGAGGAATTGGAGTAGTTTTGGTGTTAGGAAGTAGAAATAGGTTTGACCAACTTTCTAGGTATTACTAGGTCTTGGAGGCTGTCTAGCAAAAGCAGATTTGAGAGAGAATGAATCTCAAATTTAAAGCTCTTCATTCAATATTTGCAAATCTAAATACATTAGAGTATTTTGGAGTATTTATGTATGAAGGTAGTTTGCTCCTTAAACTACTATAACTCTAGTTAAGTAGACTTAATTATGGTGAGTGTGGTGGCTTAAGGAGGTCGTGTGTACTCTTCTAAGGTGTTCTAAAAGTTGTTACTTGTGTGACAAATTAGGGTTTCTAGAATATTCTTGTTTCATTTATAAAATATTCTAAGAAAATTTAAAATACAAATCTTATATAAGTTTATTCTATTATTGATACAGACAATTCATCTTTCTTTTATTCTTGTATATGGTGGCTTGGATGGTCCTCCATCACCATCGCTAAATGTTAATGTAGACGCTCATTTTCACATTGATATATCTAATTATTGTAAAATACCACCTGATCTTTGATGCTTCACCTTTAAATTTTGAAAAATCAAACAAATGATTGCATACTTAATTAATCACATATGTGTTATTGACCACTGGAAAGACTTATTCAAATATTGATACATTTTATCCATATTGAGATGAAGACACAACTTGTTATTGTGGTCTTCATCTATAATAAACTTTATCAACTTACCACCAGTAAGTACATAAACTCTTTCTTTGAATCTCAAAACTACATAAGATCCTACAAAGAAATCATTGGCTTGATTAGTAGCGAACATGTTTATGATATGTCTCAAATCACAGTCAACCAATTATTTCTCAATATCATGGTAAAAAATAATTAATTGGAACCAACATGTTGCAACTAATGTGATAAAAAAAACACTATTACACTCACATTCAATTTCAAGAAGGTTTCAATCAGTTATAAATTTTTAATCATCATAGATGATGTTTGAATTGTCTTCATATTCAAATATTTTTTATCAAACAAATATTTCAGATTCTTGTAATCACTAAGGCTCTGTTTGCATCCGAGTGAAGTTCACTCGGATGGAAAAGCATGGAAAAGTTTCATTTGCTTCCACTGATTTGAAGAGAATGGAAAGCGATGATTTGCGGGATGGGGGCAAAAATTATCTGTTGTGCCTAGAGAAGAAAAGCGAAGAAACATGAGAAAGTTTACATCATATCAATGAAAAGTCAAAACTATCCTTAACTATTATTTTTATACACCTATAAAAATTATGAAATAATAATATATTTAAAATTTAAAATAGAAATACTATGTATAATAACTAAAATAATAATAATAATAAAATATAAATATAAATTACATACTTAATAATAATTAAAATAAATTATTAAATAATAATATTAACAATAATAAAAATTAATTTTTATTTTTATTTGATTTGATTTTATGAAAATATTTTATATATATATTTATAAAATTTTAATTAACTAAAATTTGTGTAAAAATATCTCATATTTTATTATTGAAATATTTATTAAACAAAGGGTAAATTTGTAAACTTACATTTTACATATTTAAAAAAAATAAAAAT
>Ga0123342_1006964_pt1 | contig 15285 bp, 5 predicted proteins | sample Turbeawhitnodule_FD_89960 | JGI IMG/M metagenome (GOLD analysis project Ga0123342, IMG submission 89960) | Root nodule microbial communities of legume samples collected from Mexico - Turtle bean Mexico white nodule | ecosystem: Host-associated > Plants > Roots > Nodule | place: Mexico: Nepantla... | reverse complement strand
TTCTATCTAGAGGGGAAGAAATAAAAAAAAATAAAAAAAAAAAAAGAAAGTAAGGAGAGGAAAATTTATAAAAAAAAAAAAAAAAGAACCATGAAATATTTTTTCTTTGAAGAATGAAATCAGAAATAAAAAGAGGAAAGGGAGGAAAAGAAAAATAAAAGGGATAATAAGAAAAGAAAAAAAAAGCTGGGATTCGAGTTTGAACCTTACAAAATTGATGTAAGGAACATGTTAGTTTTAATTGCCTTTTTAAATATGTGATTTAATAATATGATTATTTTTTTAAAACTCATTAGATAACATGTGTTATTACATGGAAAAATAACATAAAAAAATTTATTAATATTAGTCTTTGAAAAAAAACACATTTCAATAAATTAAATCCACCAATTCAATTCTTTTAACACCAGTTTGGTTCTTGGAATTATTAAAATTATTAAGCTTTTTCATGTATGAAATTATGAAAATTGCCATTTTTATGTTTTCTTCGTTAAAGAAGTATTTACTAATTTTCGCGAATAAGTTTTTTTTTTTGGAAAATCTAACAACCAGTAAGGTATCTCTTTCCAATATTTTTTTTCTTTCACAGAATTCAAATCTATCTTGTTTAAGAAATTAAAGTATAATACAATTTCAAAAAATAACTTAATAATATCTCTTTTTCTCTATATATATAATATAATATTATAACAACAGGGTTTCAATTTATTCCATACAAATCACTTAAATTGTTCGTGATTAAACTATATCTATTAGGACAAATGATTTTTCAAGTATATTAAAAGACAGATTTCTAATGAATTAGTTATAATTAGGAATATAAGTTTAAAATCTAGATTTTAGAAGATATTTTTATAAAATATGCTAATGTAACATAAAAAAAAAAATTGTTCTTTAAATTTTAAAAAATTAAACAAGAAAAGTTATTAAGGTATAAATTTATAAAAATTTATATTAAAACAAAATTTCTAAAAAAATAACATTACAGTGAGACTCGCATTAATTACTTTGATTTTATAGAATTTATAGAAAGATAAAAAGTATGAGTTATCTCTTTTGGTTCTTTTGATCTCTGAAAAGATTAAGGACAAATCTTTTACTTTGGGCAACTTTATTGGACTCAACTTTACACCATGAAAAAAGATCTTTATTTCACACTTTGTGGACCACAATATATATTTCTTTTAACATATCATCATACTTCTTCACTGATTTTTTATAAGTTAAAAAAAAATGATTTTTTAATATATTTTTTCACGTTTAAATATCACAACTCATGTGATTTTATATTTTTAGAGTAATAACCTAGTTCAATAAACTTTTATTATATTTCTGAACGATAGCTTGATCAGTTATTTTGCTTTAATATGTTATATTAAAAAGTAAATTTTAAATTTAATTTAATTTTATAAAATCGATATAAAAAAAAAATTGTACTAATTTATAATCATAAAAAGAGCTCGAGGTGCTGAAGTAGAAGTCTTTACAAAACTCTGCAGCAGTAGCATTTATAGAATATAATTGGCTTTAGCTTTCTTTTGCAATTTCACTTTTACATGTGATCACATTTTGTGAAGTATGGAAAGAATATGCTTATTTATCTATCTACCATCTACTCTATATTAAGTACTTTTCTTTCTATCACCAAAATTTCACACTTGCACTGTTTTCCCTTTTCTTTTATGGCTAAGAATTCAACACTGTTCCAATTTGCAAAAAAAAACCACATTATGATCTGGGAGAAAGTGGTGTGAATTAATTCCAGGGAATCATTTCCCATAGTATCACTTAGAAAAATTGTCACAAAAAAAAATAACAGTGACATTATTCCTTGATAATTTGCAGATAAAAATAAAAATGTTTTACATGAATAAAAACAATAGAACAAGTTGAGACCACAAGACGATAACAAGCATTCAATTTGAAAAACATTATAAGTTAAAAGTAATAACATTCTTTACAAAACTAATATTGTTGCTTCTTGCATTAATTAGAAAATGGGATTTCCCCTTTTCAAACACTTGAATCCACTCAATAAGCTTTCTCTTTAACTACTATATCAGTAATCATTAATGTGCTGTAATAATATTAGTGAACAATTGATCAGAAAATGCATCTTGGATGCACTAAATTTGCCTTAATAGATCAATAATTAGTTCTTAATTTAGTTGTTCATTTGACCTGTCTGATCAAATCTTTCATTATTATTAAAAAAAATATGAGATTATTTTTAAAAGACAATTATATATATATATATATATATATAACTTTAAAATATTTGATAATATCTCTTATAATTAAATAAATTTATTTATTGTTAAAATTAATTATAAAAAACTAAATTATCTTGGTCTAGTGCTTGCTTACATGTCCTCATGTATATTAATAATAAATATATTATTATTTTTTATTCATATACATTTATTCTATATGTTTTATATTTCTATAAGAATGTTATACACGTAAATTTGACATAAACTGCATTGTCTATTTCTCTCCAAAATGGACAAATAAATAAATTTGACATTTCAATGAATGAGGCTCACCTACTCAAATATGGGAGTTTAACCTTACAAGAGTCAACACATCATCTTCCAACCTTAATATCATTAACCATAATAGAATCTCACAATATATTACAAATTTTACGTCCTAATCATAATAATGTTATAAGAAACAATTTTTTTACTAAAAATGACTTGAAATAAAAATGACTTGAAATATATTTGTGTATATAAATCTTTATTATCAATTTATATAATTAATAATTATATAATATAGATATGTGATATATTGTCTAACATTTTATAGAAATTATATATATTTATTATGATAATTAAGTTGCTTTTGTAAGATCCCAAAATTGTATTTAATTTTGGATTACTTTTTTTCTGTTAATTTTCTTAATCGAGTTAAGGATATGGACATAATTTAAAAATATATAATCTAAAAATTCTATTTGTCAAATAGTTCTATTTATTTATTTTATAAAAAGAGAACATGCGAGTTGAATAATTTATTTGTTCATAAGCTGTCTGTCTCCCACTTGAATTGAAGTGCAGAAGAATTAGTCACAAATAAATACAATAATAAAACAGTATCACGACCTCACTTAATCTTAATATTATATTTAACATTATATCTATTTAAAGTCTCGTGTCATCACGTAATAATTTTAATATCAAATATTTTTTAAATTATCTTATTTAGACGCGACTTTTGTGTATGTTTCAAGTATAATTCATTAAGACGACTTTTACAAAACAAAATTGTACTAAAAAAGCATATTTTTCCAAATATATAAATAAGTTATTTTATTCATTTTTATAATAAATGACAAAATTACACTAATTTAGTAAATATAGTCATATTGTGAGTATTACATATTATATTATTCACTATATCATTTCTTAACATATTATAGATTTTACATCTCTTACATCTTATATTATTCATGACATCATTTCTCGACACATATTACAGATTTTGCGTTCTATCTGTAATTCAAAAGTTATTTATAATATCTGTTATAATCGAGTAAAGGTATTCAATACTAAAACTAATTACATAAACAAATTTGAATGGATCATACAATCATAGTTCAAGTAATTTTGCCAAAAAAATAATCAAATAAGGATAATAATAACTAATAACTAATAAAATCAGCAAAATAATTAATGAAATTAAATTAAAAATTAAGATTCATAACAAAAGATAAAATCTCCTAACAATTATAAATAAAGTTCTTGAAGACCAAACCAGAAAAAACTTCAATACTATAAAAGGTGTCCATATATTTTGATTAAAAAAAGAAAATAAAACTCAATTTTGTTGAGAAAAAATGTAATTTATATAAAGTTGGATAAGAAAATACTTCAGGAAAATTTCTTCCTTTGGCACTACAACCCGGAGAAATAGAATATTAATATGGGTGAATTTGGAATTGTTTTTATCCCAAAATATTTTACAAACATTTCTTAGTTCAAAATATTTTTTGATTCAAAAGAAGTAAAAAAATCATAAATAAATATTGAAAAATATTTTAATACGCTGTAAAGAAATGTAAAGATTATTTGAATAAAAATGGGTGAATGAGAGTGGCAACTGCAGCTCATACAGTTTCTTGGTGAACTTAAGTCCAGAGGATCATATACACGTTACCAATCACAGTTTCTCAATAAGATTATCATTTCGTGCCATTTTTTTATAATTGACGTGCACTTTGGATAAGAATGAACGAGCATCGTTCAATGACAACACTGCCTTCGACACAAATGACAAATGTGTCAATTGTAAATGGCAATTGGAGATGATGAGATTGTGACACAAGCCAAAACATTGTAACTAAATACTTTTGGGAAGAAAGGATTGATTTTCCTCTTAAGTTTCCACTGAGAGTTTTCTTGTGGTCCATGTCAAATTAATGTTTTTCTTTCTCTGTAGTGTTGGGCTAGAGTTGATGCAGCAAAACAAGGTCATGACAGTGAAGTAAAGAATGCAGATCTAACATTTAGTTTGATAGGAAAATATGAATGGAAGGGGAAAAAAACTACTCTGGCTTTTTATTCACAAAATTCAGAATGTTGAGTTTTAAAGGAAAGCATTTGCGTTAGGGGAAGCGTTTCTGAATGAAAACAGGCTTATTACAGGAGTAATGGTCTAAAATGAAGAAGAAATAGAGCAGGAACATGGATAGAAGCCACATGAAAGTGGAGAAGAAGAAAAGGAAAAGAAAAATGGTATATACAGAAGAGAAGTCTAGGCATCAACAGCACACGTGGCAGTGTCCAAAGGCACAACAGTATCTGGAAAATCTGATCTCTGGCCTGCAAGAGAATAATATGCAAGAATATGAGCTGGATGCTCTACAACTACAGTCTCATCCTGATGGTTATTCATAGGCACCTTTCTAGAAGGAATCAACTCAATGTTCCAAAAGGGGCGAGCCATTGCCAAAAGATCACGCCCAGATGGAGATGCTCCATATCCTTGCACCCACAAGTACCTTAGAGAAGTTAATCTTGTTGCAGCCACAGCAAGTGCACGCTCACTGAAAAAAGAACACCCTCTCATCTCAAGTTTCTGAAGACTAGGACACCCCTTTGAGAATTCCAAAAGCCCTGCATCAGACTCCCCCACATAACCCAGCAGCATCCATCTAACATTTGAACTGTACTGCCCTATGTAACCAAGACCTACATCAGTCACCCCCCCACGCCTCAGATATAGAGCAAATCTTCTAAGATTCTCACAGCCCCTCAGAAGAGCCCTCACTCCGTTGTCAAGTGGCAAATCACTTATTTTCTTTTCATGATCAAGTAACACTAGGCGAAAATCGCATAGTTTTTTCAAGTGAGTTCCTATATGTTCCAGAGATGCATTTGTAATATCTGACACGTAAACAGCCAAGTATTCAAGCTCTGAACAGCCCTGTGACAAGGCTATTAGCCCTCTATGGGACACAGTACCTTCTTCATCTTCCATTCCTTGATCATCATCACCCCTTTCAATCCTAAGCCTTTTTAGCCTCTTACAACACTGACCAAGAACTTCTAACCCTCTATCGCCAATTACATTCCTCGTCTGTCCACAAAGAAAGGTATCAACCATAAACGTTTCAAATGTAGTTCTGCTAAATTCAAAAATATTCATATATATACTCCACCATACTCAAATATAAAAAAAAACAAAAAAGATACTAATATCACTATATCAAAAAAGTTAGTTGATATCATTTAATTTTTACTAATTTCAATTTAAAAGCAAAGTTTTTTCATATTATCATTGAACTTAGTACCATGAATAAAAAAGGGTCTTATACAAACAAAATCACAATTAAATGGAAGGTATTTTGGGCTAGAATCATTATATAAAGTGAAATTAATTATGATTACTTATATATCCCTTATACTTGTGTTTTTTTTTTCTTGCAGGAGTGTTTAACAAATTCAATGTTATAACTGGTTAACATATTTCCTTCAAAAGACAAACGAAAGTATATTATCAAACCCTTAGATACACACACGAGGCTTAAATATGTTTTAGTTTTTATAAAATGAGTGTATCTGAATCTATCTGACTCCCATGTCAATTGATTATTTCAAGTAATGACTATTGGTATTGTGATATAATTTCATTACAGGATGTCTTTAAGAACATTCTAAAAATTTATGCAATATATATGATTTATCTATTCTAAAATAAATGTTATAAATTAATAATTTTGAAAAGGAGGGAATATAAAAAAGAAAGAAAGATTTTACAAAAGGATGATATATAGGAGTAAAAACAAAAGGTATTGATGAGTATGAAATCCTTGACAAGTAGAAGTTGGGGAACTTACCTCAAGGACTTCCAGATTTGGGCACTTTCGGAATAAGATACAATGATCCTCCGTGTCGAGCATTGCATAGAGAAGATCCAATTTTTTTAGTACGCCTGCAAACAGGAACACTATGGGCAACTCATTCTTTCCAATGTATGTTAAACCCAATCGACATAACTTTGGTGGCAATGATATAGCAGAGTAATTTTCTGGTTCCTCGTTGTAGGTGCCTCCGCAAAACTCTTCCAGAGCAGAGGCATGCCTAAAGAAGCTCACAAGATCCAGTATTTCACAATCAGTAAGTTTCACTGACACTAAATTGGGGCAATTTTTAGCCAGAAGTTCAAGGTCCTGATTCCTTATAAAAGCAATGTCTGTCAAGTAAAAATTGAGATCCTCAAGAACTGTATTATTCAAAGCAAGCTGGTGTAGCCATTCTCCGTCGTTTTCAACAATTGAGCTTTCCTCCAGAAACAACACTCTTAAATTCCTGCCACAGAAAAATTTACAGTCAGACCCACAAAAATTTAATTAGCTGCAGGCATAAGTTCTACCTTCCAATATACAAGGTATATCATATCCATGTACTTGAAAATTCTAATATGTCTAGAATGTATTCGCTAAAAACAAATATGTCTGCTATCATGCAAATTTCATTTTAAAAAATTAAAATTCAAAACTTATAACATTCTTTCTCCCTTAAATCAAGCATAAAGTATAAGAATGGCAATACTTCTGTTTAAAAAAAGAATGCATATACTTAGAGAAGAAGAAGAGCAGAAAGACTTCAATAGGTTCCTTAACACCATGTAGAGCAGAGCACAAACTGCTCTAATCTTCATCCTACAAGTTACAGAAACTGATCACCACAGTTTTAGTCAATAAATATACGAACTCCATCCTCTTTATCGTTAATTAATACATATTCCTACCTTTTCTTCTATCTTATCTTTCATTTCATTTTCTTCCCCAAACATTTTGCTTCACATCATATCATTATATTCCTATCATTTTCTCTTACATCCTTTATTTTTAATTTTCTCTCATCTTCTTCCGCTCATACACTCAAATAATGGGTATGTTGCTCATTAATTAATGAATCCTTAACAGTAACAGACATCGTGACAGAGCACAATTTATTACCCAATGACATAAAACAGCTTCCTGCCAGACAACTGGAACGGAGACATAGCAATAAAAGCAGGGAGGATTAGCAAACAAGTAAGAACACTTGGCGGTGCAGGTTAACCATTCAGGATTCTGAGAATAGTAACTAAACAGCCACCATCAGGCAAATTCGAATAAATAAAAAGTACCATCAACAAAAAAACTGGTTGAAACACGCAGGACAGGTCCAACTACACACGAATCTTAGGTCAAAGAATCCAACTCCTCAAGGAAGAATAACACACAATTGAACATATTCAAAGAAAAGGAACTCAAACTACTAAACCACTTCAATAAAACATCAGTATCGGAACATTTTGTTTGCAAATTTCAAAACATTCGTCACTAAAATTTAATTACTTCATTTTTCATCACTATGTTTGGTATTAATCCATTGAATTTGACATGAACATGCCAAAGCGATGTTTTCTTCTTTTAGTGCATGGAGAGAGAGAGAGAGAAAAGGGATAACTAATTTTGCAAGAAAATTAAATTATTTTAAACACAATAATAGTTAGGGCATCTAAGCTGGTCACGGTTAAACCACTTCATCAATACATAATTTTCAAAAATCCTTCATAAAATCAACCCCTTTCGTGCAACCAAACCCATTAGTCGCTAAAACTAAAGCTAACGACGAAACAATTTACAGAAAAATTTAAAAAAACTCTGTCCCTCCATGATTAACAACAGAAAATCATAGTTTGGTCATTAATTATTATTACAGGATGCTTAATTTGGAAAGAATGCAAACTGATATAAGTAATAGTAGTAATAATAAAGGGAATTAAGTTAATTAATTACTTGCAAAGGCGACCAATATGGAGAAGTCCATCGGTAGAGAAACCGGAGCACTTGTCAAGCTTGAGAGCGTGCAGCACGTGACCTCGGGAGCGGGCGAGGAGCTGAAGATCGGAATCGGTGACAATCATGCGGCGGAAGTGGAGGCTCTTCAGGCAATCGAAGTACTGAGAGATTTCCTTAACCCAGGGGGTGACGTGGCCTCCCCAATCCTCGGGAATCAGGTTGAACATTGCGGCGCGGGGCTTCCCCTTCAGTTTAAGCGACTCCAGGTGCGGGAAGCGGCGGCGGAGGCGCGCCGGCGTGGTGGTGTAGCAGAGGGCGATGGTGACGTGCTTCCGGGTGAGGGAGTCGAGCTCATACCAGCGTCGACAGACCTGCGAAACGGCGTCGCGGTCCTTAGGGTCGTCGATGTAGGGTATGACGCAGTCGAGGACGACGTCAACCACACGTGTTTTTCGCACGTTCCGGTCCTCCGTCATGGGTTGGTATTGGATCGGAAGCAGAGGAGTGAAGAGAAGAAGAGAAAGATGACGAGAGAGAGAGTGTGTGTGTGTGTGTGTCTGAGAAGAAGAGAGAGAGAGGAAATGGTAGGGCCAATAAAAATGGAATGGGTGAAAGGACAAAACTTGTTGTGAGCTTATTACCTATATTTACGTGATGTGATGTAACACGTCACTGCTTCAAAGGCCTTTCTGTTATAACAATTTTCATCCCGGGATCAGAACAACACAGTTTCCGGTAACCATAACTCGTCTATGTCTGACGTCTCCGTTGTCTTCTAACAACAGAGATGTAATAAATTCTCTGCATCAAAATAATCAAATATATAAAATAACAATAATCAAATATAAAAAATGACAATAATCAAATTTATGATATATTTTTATCCTCATTCGTGAATCAATTAATATAATAAATTCCATTCCAATTTTATTCACTTATCTAATATAAGTGATTTTTTTTAAATTTAACTAAATTGTTTTTATAACTGATACATATAGTTCATATTAAAATAAATACTTTCTCGATTTTAGTTATGGAAAATAAAAGAAAATATTGTGTGACTTTAAAATAAAGAATGATACCTACATAACAAATTTTTGAGGTTATCTTTCTATTAAAAGTCAGTTTTCTGTATTTTTCTTTTCCTGGGTCACACGTGTATTGCATTTCTTTCTCTCTTTTATACACAATTTCAATTGGTAAACAGAATGTATGTACATTTTTTGAAGTTGGAGAGCAAAATCTATTATAAACAAGAGGTATAAACATGATAAATAAACGGTGTAGTAAAAAATTGTTGTGGAATAATATAATTAATTTTAAAATATGTATGTGTAAAATATTAAACAAAATTAAGTTATGAAATTATACTTATACTTGAAAACAAACACAAAAAATTAATATTAAATTAATTATATCCAACATACAGTAATATTTATATTAGAAAACAAACAAATATATTGAATCAGTTCTATCCAACATACAATAATAATTAAGTGCATCTAATAATTTATCTTACTTTTTATTTTCCAGAAGAATTGTATAAAGAATGTTCTAAGAGACACCATCATTTGAGCTATTGAAAACATTATTAGTAATCAATAGTTCCCATAATTACTTACATATACTTAAAATAAAACTTTATATAATTTCTTTTAAAACATAATATCTCACTAAAAAAAACTATTAAATAAAAACCAATTATAAAGACAAAAGATAATTAATTATTATATTAATTAAATTAGATACTATTTTATAGATTAAAAAAATTATTTTTTAAATTAATTTCTATTATTGATAAATAGTTTCTAAATTGGTATCTAATTAGCTATCAAAGTTTTTTTTACCAAATTAGTAGTTAAAACCTTGGTAGCTAATTAGATATTAATTTAGAATCTATTTATTAATAATAGAAATTAATAACTTTTTTAATCTTTAAAATAGTATTTAATTTAGTTAATATAATAACTAATTACTTTTAATTTATAAAATTGATTTTTATTTAATGATATTTCTAGCCGTGTCTTTATCTATATAATTAAATCATCAATAAAATCAAAATATCTTATTTGTTTCAAGTTATGAGTTCGAAATGTTTTCATTTGATACACCATATTACTTGAATGATAATAATTATTCTTACAAGATTACTATACACAGATAAATAATTCATAGTTCATGAAAAATGAATATTATTATGTTATTAGATAAAAAAAAATTGAAATTAATACTTAAGATAATAAAGTAATCATAAATTGTAAAAATTTAAATGGACTAGTTTATGGAATGGAGTTAAATTTAAGTTAGATTTTATTTAATAAAATAAAAACAATAAAACAATTAATTAGTTTAAGACTTAATATTGTATAATTTGTAAACAAATAACGTAATCTTGTAATTACATAAGGATTTTCTATTTTACATTTATTACTTTTGTCATAAAATCGTACGTACGTACCATAAGAAATTATAAACTTTTAATACTAATTAATCTCATATAACTTTGCATTTTAAAAATATACAATAAAAAACATGTTAGAAAAAAAGTTACAAAATTAATTTCTACTATTTACAGTTTTCATGTTAAAAAAAATCAGGTGTAGTGTAACACCAAAACATATAGGTATTATATATATACAAACAAAATTCAACCCCACTATGATAGTTTTTTTTTTCTCTGTATCGTCTTATCAGTTGAAATTTTGTTAGGTTGAGTGGTAAAAACAAGTAAGAAATTCAATAAGTGTAAAATATATATTTCATTTAATACTTTTCGTGTAAGAAAATAAATTATAACTACTTAACGAAATAGATTTTTTTTTCGTATAAAATAAGTCAACACTAACGAAATTATACAAATAATATACGTAAAGATTAATATTTAATCATTGAATTTTATATCGTGTAATCTTTTACAAAGTAGAATTTTAGGGTTTGTAATTAATTAATTAGTTTATTGTTGTGACTCTGCTGAGCTTATCTTTTACAATTGCAGCTATGATTGAGCACTCACTGTCTCATATATTTATAGTACTTTTTCCCCTAAATATCACGACAAATTACTTTTTTTTTCTTCTTTATCGTCAAAAGGGCTCCAATACAATATATGAGAGTGATATTCTTTAAATGCTTCGATAAAAAAAAAACTAATACTTTTTTATTGATTAAATTAAAAAAAACAGTAAAAAAAATATGTAAAAACACAAACAACATGAGTGTTAATAAATTTAAGAAGTAATACGTACTAATTAAATTGTTAAAAGAAATAACCATCCACTTTTTTCCAAAAAAAAAAAAGAAAAGGAAAAACTCGTTTAGGGTGAGCTTGTTTAAGATTAAACAAAACTGGTTTTCGTATAAAATAATTTAGTAATTATTTTATTGAAATTTAGAAAAAAATTATTCACGTTTGCTTGCAACAACAAAATTATTTTTAGAAATGTATTTAGCATGAAGCTGTTTTAAATATTTTCTTCTTCTAACTATTTTTTTTTCTTTTTGGTTATTTTAAAAAACTATAACAAAGTAAAAAAAATATTATTTTTAAATAAAGCGATCCTTTATCTACAACAATATATAATAATTTTCCTTATCTAGTATACTTGATTTTTATATGCGAAGAATGTTTAGAAAATAAGAATTTGAATAAGTATACTTCGTTTTCTTTTCAAGGTCTTATACTCTAACAAATTTAGTGTTTTTATTTATTTTTTAAATATTTTTGTATGAAAATTCTTTTTAAGAATAAAAATGAAATTTTAATTATTATATTTTTTTATAACCAGTTTTTAAATGACTTGTTTTTCATATATATATATATATATATATATATCTTTTAGAAATTACGTTTTTCAAAATTATAGCTATGATTTAATTATTGATAAGTTCAAGAAATTGAAGTAAAAATGGAGAACTTTTTATATGTGTGAATTTTTCTATAAATATAGTTATATCAAAACTATTTTTGTTGTATAATGAGAATGATGATAATATATATATAATATATCATTTTGCTCCTGTTTAGTGATTTTATTTTATCTCAAGTTAATTTGAGTTTAGGGTTTAGGATTTAAGATTTTTTTTTATCAAAGTTTAGTGATTTTATTTTATTTTAATTTGACATGAGTTTATATTTAAGATTTAAGATTTTTTTTTTAATATATCAAATTTGAGGTAGAAAAAAGTGACAAATGTTCAACAGCTTGAATAATTTTAATGTTTTTTAAAAAAAATAAATTAAACGTAGTTAAATCTCACAAAATCATATCAGTAAAATGAGATTCGCGTTTACTGATATAATATAATATAATCTGTATTCTGTGTTATATTCAAGACATACACTGATAAAAATAAAACCTAAACCTAATAGCAAATGATGCAACAGATTGAATAAAAACTTATCTTAATCTATGTTGAAGCTTGAACTAAAATAGTTAGCAAAAGTAAATGATAGTTGCAATTGCAAGCATTGATTTTTAAGCAGACTTTGGGTGTGTGAATTAGTGGAAAAGTTTTAACCCTAGGTAATTTTTGAGCCAGCATGAGAATGATGATGATGATGATCTAGAAGGTGACACTGTTATTTGAAAAGCACGTTTAGTTTCCTTCAACTCTAAGAAGATGGAGATTACGGCCAATTCCACCGTGTTTGGCAATAATGCAACTTAACCCGCCGCACCTAATTAAACCATTATTTTATGAAATCAAACGTAATTCTGGGGCTGGAACCATTGAATTTTGCTCCAAAGGATCTATCATCACAACTTGATCATACTTTATCATAAATTAACTATAAGCAATCAATAATGGAGAATATATTTCTTGTCCATCAACCATTTCTAAGTCATCTTTTGACATTTCAAATCCACTTTATATAAACTATTTTTTTCTTTTCGAATCCAATTTAAAGTATAATCTTTAGTTGCATCCCAGGGTCCACTGTAAAACACAACTCAGCTACATCCTCTAAACCCTAATTTTTTTGGATTATTATTTTATCAAAAAATATTATGCACCATCACTGTAAAATCATTTTATATTTTTCTTATTATAAAAATCACTGCATATGTGGTTACTCTAAGAACACACACATAATAATTTATGGTTAATTAACTGCGAAATTATTTCACTTGTATCATCGTTAAACTCTTATTCTGTTCATTGTTGCCACTACAAATTTGTTTAATTTTTTTAAGGCAAGTTGGTGTTTGACAGATCATGGAAAGAACTCGACCTTATTAAAAGGATTTGTTATTGTCAAGTAGCTCTTGGTTTTTTTTGTTGGTGATGGCTTCTATTTTGTAAGTATAAGGGAATAAGCTATTATCTTCACATTCTGTCTATGTCTTTGTATACTAATGGCACATACAAGTTCAGATTTCCTTTGCTTGATTATATAATTGGTGTTAACTTGTATACTATTTTAGTTTTTCAATTTAATGTTATTTTTATAAAAGTGTTAGAGAGCTATCGATTTTTGTAGAAGTTTTAAAAAGTAAGAATCCACTATTTTGCATTTTGGTTAGTAGACTTATAATGGAACTTGATATATATAGTTTTCAAATATTTTAAAAAATTAACAAGACTTAACAAAATAGTTACAGGTGAAATTATGGTTTTGTGATGCCATTTTATAATTTTTAAATTTTAAGTCAAATTTTATATTTTAGTCATTGTGTTTTAAATAAAATATAATTTATTAAATTCAATTGTAACTAATGAATTAAAAATTTAGATTTTTTTTTAAATTTAAAATACTAATTTGGGAAAGATTTACCATTTTAAATATAGAAAACTTAACGTAAAAAGAACTTTGGAGATAAAATCGTAAAAAGTGAAGTCAAAATACAATTAAGCCCAATATTATAACTCATGCAGTCGAGCTAAATAAAAAATACAGTATGCTATATATACCTTAATAAACGATAAATAGTGATTTATTTGGTGTTGGATGTTTAAAAGTAATTGTTTTTGTTTAAATATTTTTAAAACTAAGTCACCATCTTCTTGGTATTAGTTAAAGTGTGCCTATATTAATAACTTAAAAAAGGGTGTGACATAGGATCAATTTAAATAAATTATTAGTAAGTACTTATAAGAGAGAACATTTGAAGAGTTCAAATTAGATTATATATAAACTAATTTATAAAACTTATTTTATATAAAATCTCAAAAACTTTACCTTTTTTTTAATTTATGTATAAATTAATTTTAGGTTTTAATTTTTTTCTTTTAAAAGTGATTATAGAAAAATGGTTCAAACATACTTTTTGATAAGAAACAATAAATTTGTGGATAAGAATTTAATCTGATTCTCACCTAACACATTTTTTAAATAGGTAAAAAAGTTTGAGTGCGACTTAACTTCAAACTAAATATTAATCTTAATGTCAAATAAAAAGGCAGAAGTCATGGGAAAATCTTGCAATACTGTTGAAGAGTCAAAAGACTAATTATAAAAGTTGAAAAAACTTATCTTTATTTTTACATTCATAATTCTCAAAACTTGACATCTTTCTAAAGAAATTTGAACACAGATTCTAATATTAATACATCAATTTATTATTTAATGTATCATACGAAATTTAATATACACTGAATATATTCGTATTCAGTAATAATTAAAGTTAAAAATACGAATTATTTTTTTTATTAATTTAATCCAGAAAGGCGTGCTTGTATCATGCAATGAAGATACAAACTCATTAAAAAAATCAGAGGATGCGAATTTATTTCTAGAAGGTACATTTTGAATAAATTTAGTTAAAAAAAAACAACATAATTTTTGTAGAGTTTTCACTCTTTTAGAATTTGGAAAACATATTTTAATGATTTTTTAAAAAAAGAAATACAAACAAAACGATTTATTAAAGAGTAAATTTTAACATTCTGTCAATGTAAATTTGTTTGTATAATTAAATGTAATATATATATATATATATATATATATATATATATATATATATATATATATTTTAAATTATATA
>Ga0123342_1006962_pt1 | contig 15289 bp, 4 predicted proteins | sample Turbeawhitnodule_FD_89960 | JGI IMG/M metagenome (GOLD analysis project Ga0123342, IMG submission 89960) | Root nodule microbial communities of legume samples collected from Mexico - Turtle bean Mexico white nodule | ecosystem: Host-associated > Plants > Roots > Nodule | place: Mexico: Nepantla... | reverse complement strand
TTTCATGGCAGGAGCAAACACATAGATGTCAGGTTTTATTTCTTAAGGGATCTCACAAAAGATGAAGTCATTGAAGTTCTCTACTGCAAGAGTGAAGATCAAGTCGCTGACATTTTAACCAAGCCGTTGAAGTTGTCTACATTTCAGAAGTTAACGAATTTATTAGGAGTTTGTTGTTTGAATAATAGTTAAACTGATAGTTGCTGAAAACTTTCAGTTTAAGGGAGGATTTGTTGAGATATTTTTGAAGAAGTCTTATGTTACCGTTAAGATGTGCTAGATATTAGGCATCAGTTATGTTGCTGTTCTAGTTTTTAGGAAATAAAAACTGTTTTCTTATTTTTTGGTTATTTCTATTTGTTTAGATATTTCTCCTTATGTATTGCCTATATTAAGGCTCTTGCTTGATGAATAAAACGGTGAAGTTAACAGTAAAAAGGAGGGTAGAATAAAAAGAAGAAATAACCAAGTAATTATGGTTACTCTCATTTGTGAAAAAAAAAAGTGTAATAGAAAAGATAAGTTTAAACATAATAAGAAGAATGAGTGAAATTGTTAGAGAGGTGTACTATGATAAATCTTACTAAAAAGTCACACAAAATTAACTCAATAGAAATTAATCCATCAATATATATATATATATATATATATATATATATATATGGTTAAATATATTTTTTATTCTTGCACTATAACACAAAATTGATTTTTATTTTTGGTTCAAACTTTAGATTATCAAGGTGATTAGAATGAGTCTTTCTATATACGAGATGATTGCTAGTTTTTTTTTTTAAATTGTTATTTTTTTTTTCAAAATTCGTTATTTTTTTAATTGCATACTGATGTCCATTATAATTATTTTCAATAGGTTTTCTTTTCGCACTATTACGGATACGAAAATTCTAGGAAAAATTGTATTCAATTGTCACCTACTCCTATCAGAAATAGGATTGACCACGGATTCGAGAAATAGCACATAATTTCATAAAACCATATGATTTTCTCGATCTAAACAAAGCAGGTTTTCCATGAAGAAGATTTGGCTAAGCATGTTCTATTCAATACGGGTAGGAGATAAATTAATGAAGTATAATCTTAAATTAAATCAATTTCACATTTATTCCAACCATTTTCATAATACATGTTTCTAACTTAGAAGAATAAATGTAGTAATAAGAACAAATGTATTAAAAAATAACATGAAAAGATAAATACACACAATACATATAAAGAATCTTTTAGTGTACCTTCTCCTACTAATTTCAACGTTTATTAGCTAATAATTTGTCTGTTGTAGCAAAAGTTATACTCACGGACCAACATACTTTTCACCTAATTAAGAGATGCTAAACCTTCTTCTCCTATGCTCTTGTTGAATTTAGTCACTCCATTTAGCACTGTGCATGAAAAGTTCTAGGTGAATATACAATCTTAACTTTTCATTTGTCAACTCTTAGTAAGCAAGCACTATGGTCTCAACTTGTAAGTAAATCATTTACATGAAAACACTGAGAACTAAGTTCTAATTAGGTAAAGTTTAAATAGATAAATATTTAAAATTTTATATATAGAATTTAAATGTTTAGTTTTTATTTTATTTCTAAAAAATTTATTTTATATTTTTATTTTATTTTAAATTTAATTTAATTTTTTTCTAAATTTAAATAAGTTTATGATTATTATTGTCTGCCATATTATTCTTTTTAAGAGTTGGAAGGATAAAGATTAATATGAATTAAAGTATAAATTTTCTATTAAGATTTTAATTTTTTTTCTTCTCCTCTTTTGGTCGATTTTAAGATAAGATATTACTGATATCTTCATTATAATAAAAACCATAAAATAACAACTAAATTTAAAAATAAAAAAATTATCAATTATTATATTTGGTAACTAATTTTAAATACTAATTTAGAAACTATTTTAATTTTTTTATTAATAATAAAAACTACTTTAAATAACAATAGTTATTTAATTTATTAATAATATCTAACTTACTCAATATTGGAGAAGTGGATTTTTTATGATGTTTTTCCTTAATTATAAAAATGGTTGCTCTCAAGCTTACTTAAGTGATAATCTACCACTCAAGTGATACTCAAGCGGTGTATAATGATTACACTCAACGCTCACCATCATTTGAGCGACATTATAGATGCTTATGCGACGGAATATATAACTCAAGAAATAGTTTGAAATTTAAGCAAGAGAGAGATTGAGATAACTCTCTTCTATGAAAGGATATTACTCAAGAGACGTGTTGGTCACTCAAGTAAAGTTGGTTGTGGTGTGCACAAGTTCTGAAAACTTAGATAATCATGCAAGAACGTTAACTGAACTTAAGTGACATGAGTTCTCAAACACTAAAGGTGTGGTGGTTGAAGCTCTATAACTTATTGAAAGAATTCCAACAAGTACTATCTCTCAAGAATTTCAACAACTACAAATTATTTAGATTCTAAATTTGGTAGCAAAAACCTTGGTAACTAATTAAATACCAATTTAGAAACTATTTAACAATAATAAAAACTAATTTAGAAATCAAAATTTTTTTAATCTCTAAAATGGTCTTTAATTTAATCATTAGAGCAACTAATTATTTCTGGTATCTAAAATTGATTTATATTCAATGATTTTCTTGTGAAGTTTTCAACACTTCGTCAAAATCATAGGATATTAAACTTTTCATTTATCAAGTTATAATATGTTTTAGTTTTCATTAATATGTAATAATATAAATTATAATATGTAATAATATAGGTTAGAGATTTAGATTAGGTATTTTGTTAGATTTTATAGGATATTACATTGGTAATTTTATATAAATAATTAATGTTAAAACACAAAAATATGTCATTTTTAAATAATTTTTATCTCATGACTATATTTTTTGGATCAATATATCTACGAGTTTTCATTGATAATTAGTTTTTAATAAATAATATGACTATCTTTAATGTATTTCAATAACATTTCAAGTATAAATTTTGAACTTAAATTTTACTAAAATAGGATAACTTTTTAACATCAAACAAAAATTTAAGGTATATTTAGTAAAAAAGTATGAAAAAAAAGACTTATTTACAAATTAAAATTAATTTGTGTGTAAATTAATTTATAAAAAAATTATAATATTTTAAAACTTCTATTTTCATTCGTAAATAAATAAATTTTATTTTTGCTAACTTTTTATGAAAAAAAGGGTTAAAAAAATGTCCATAGCATGATGGTCTCAAACGTAACTATTAAAGTCATACTAGCTTCAACCTTTTATTATGATAGGGGTAGAATTATTCCATGGACGGTGTACGTGAAAATCGTTTTCTGAATGCTATATATTATTTCAAAACTATTTTTTTTTATACATTTCATATTCCACTTGAAATGTCAAATCATTAGAGACAGAGAAAAATCATTTGAATAAAATAAAGGGAATTGTTAGAAAAATTAATAAAAAAAAACGTAAGAAAACCCTCACCATATTTATTGTCAGCTATAAATAGGAGACCCTGGTGCTGTCAAAAGCACAAACAAAATTGTGTTACTTTCATTTCTTTTCTCAGAAAATCTCTGAAGCATAGTGCAAAAGTATTGCTTGTTTCCTAGGGTATACTATCTCAACCCTAATTCTACATATGAGTCTATTTTCCTTTTTTTTTTCTTTGGTTTTTCTTTGGTTTTAGCATTAATTTTTGTAGTAACATCATTTTAAGAAATGCATTATCAATTTTGTTTTAATAATAAATAATTCCAAGAAGCGTGTACTTTTTATTTTTACTTAATTATGTTTCAAATAAACTTTATGTAGATTTTTTTTGTGTGTTTACTTGGAAATTTGTGTTTTTATTAGGAAATAATAAAGTTAAAAGGGTTGGAGAGCAACTCACTAAGATTATAAATTTAAGATTTGAGTATTATAAAAAATTTCTATATGAAGTGTGCTGATATGCTATAAAATTATTAAACCTCTAATATTAAATAAGACAATTATTTTTTTTCTTGAAAGCATCAATAACAAAATAAAATATTAATACATATGACTTGTATGAGATTCTTCTATTTGAATAAATATAAAAATGATAAAATGGTAAGTGAAACTCAGAAAAATAAAATAAAAAGTTTAAATATGTTATGGTTCTTGTAATGAAGATGTGATTTATTTCTAAGCCAAAGTAATTAATGCGATACTAATATGTATATCAAGTACAAGGTACAAGTGATTTTGAATATTTTTATTAAAAAGAGTTTTTTTTTCAATATAAAAACTCCAAAAATTTCGAAAACCATTGTGTTGAAAATTGTTTTACATTAAGTTGACCAATAATTAGGCCTGGAGAAATCCATTAAATAATGAAATGGTTTGTTAATGGCCTTGTAATTAGTTATAGTTTTGGAATTTGCAGATCAGAAGAGATAACTATGGCAAAACAGTCATCTGAAGTGGCCATTGAAGAGCTGAAGAAGACGCTCAGGTTAATTAATTACTTCTAAACTTCAATCACATGAAAATAACTTTTCCTTATTACACTGTTGTCTTACCCTTAAACTAGTTTAATTATGCATAATAAACTAACTTGAATAGTATGTTAAATAAAATTATCACTACAAGAAAATCATGAAATTGAAATAGAAACTAATTTTAGAGACAAAAAATAATTAATTGTTATAGTGACTAAATTAAATATCATTTTAGAGAGTACATCTTTTATTTTATTTCTATATTGTTTTTTATTAATGTTAAATGATTTCTAAATTGGTATCTCATTAGTAATCAAGTTTTTTACTACCAGATTTTTTTTTAGTTTTTAAAATGATCTCTAATTTTGTCACTATAACAACTAATTATTTTTTTTTTCTCTAAATTAGTGTATAAGTTTTTTTCATTTAAAAATATATGGTTAATTGTAGTTTTTATCTCTTCATTTGTATCACGTGCTTATTTTCTATAAATTTCAAGTTATTTAAGTCTCTTCATTTTAAAATTGGTCCAAATTTAGTGTCTCTGTAAATTTTTTATTATTTAAAACCTTTAAAATATCATTTTTACCAAATGTTTAGGAGTTTCTACTAAAGTTATATGAATTTTTTTTCAAAAGTTTAAAAATAGAAAACAATTGATAAAAAAATTATGAATTTGCAAGATGTGAGATGAAGTTTAAAAGAGGATAAAAGTTGACTTTTTTTTTATTTCATGTAAGATTTAATGTTTTGATCGATTAATGAGTTTTGAGGAGAGGAAGGTTTAAAACTGTTTAATTTGGAAGGATTTTTTAATATAAAAGGTAAAACTTAGTGGTTTTAGGTAAAAGAAAATTAACTAAAGTATTAACTTTGTTTAATTTTAAAAATAAAATTAACTATTTAGTTTAAAAATTGAAAAAAAAATGTCAAATGTGAATATACCTTAATTAAAATATCAGTAAGAGTTGAGTCTAACCAAAGATATCAGTGCTTCAAAATTAAAATTATATTGAAATTCAGTGACAACTGCATTTCAAACATGATTGATTTTGTACACAGAGAATATTTGTCGAAAAGCAAAACAAATTAAAATGACTAAAAATAAAAAAAAAGAGTGTAAAACTTAAGTTAAAAATTATAATGTACTATAGTAATGCTTGTATAATAATGTAGCTTAGTGGTTACAGGGAAAAGGAGGAGCTTAATGCAGTGGCAGCAGAAAAAGTTGAAGAAGTTATATCTGAGTTGCAAAAACTTCATGACCCTGCTGTGCAAAGAATCATACTTGGATTCACTTACTTCAAGATCAACAATTTCGAGTTAACTTCCAATTTAACTCTTCATTATTGTGTTCATGTAAAAGAATAATTTAAGCAGCAGATTTATGAAACAAATTTTCATGTTTCTTTTTTTTTTATTCATATCTTGCAGCAAGAAGCCAGATCTGTATGGCCAACTTGCCAATGGCCAGAGTCCTCAGGTGATGAATGCTTACAAGTTCTATCACCATTTTTCTCCACTTTGGATCTTCTAATTTTGATATGTTTTGAATATGGTGTAGTATCTGGTGTTTGCTTGCTCTGACTCTCGAGTGAGTCCTTCAACTATTCTCCACTTCCAACCTGGAGAAGCTTTCATGGTCCGCAACATTGCCAACATGGTCCCTCCATTTAATCAGGTCCATTTCTCTCATATTCTCAACTTATAGAACCCTAAAATAACAGATAGTGTTCATTCTGGAAGTTGTTTCTTTAGTTAAAATGCAAAACTTTTGGATGTAAAAGAAAGAAACTTTTATCCGCTTTCATCATGAATTGTGTATATTATTAACTTTACATTCTAACACTTGTTTTTCAAGTATTTTCTTCAGTCCAAATTCATGTGGGTTCAACGCACTTGATTAACAAGACTTCAAGTTTCATACTATTTTACTTTAAGTTTAAATTATACTATTTAAATTCTTTCTCCGTCAATTCATAGAATTAAACAGAAGAGGTTAAATTTCTCACTGTCATGTCCATTCAACAGCTAAGGTACAGTGGAGTAGGTGCAGCCATTGAGTATGCTATCACGGCTCTTAAGGTGATGATTGGTTTATTAAAAGTTGCAAAAGTTTTCTCTAGAACCAATTACTTTAATTTCATTTCTTTAATTAACACATAGAGGAATATTAACATTATATATATATTTACAGGTACCAAACATTTTGGTTATTGGCCACAGTCGCTGCGGTGGAATCCAAAGGCTTATGAGTCATCCAGAGGATGGTTCTGTCCCCTTGTAAGAATTCATTTTCTACATATAAGAATATATAGAAACCTTCAATTTTAAGGTTGTCAGTAAATCACATATTAATTCCTTTTCTATGCTAAAAGTATATAAAAGTAAAAGTATATAGAATGTTTAGGATGGAACAAATCTCCGATTAGCCTTGCTTGAACCCTTTTTTAAATTGTTCAATTGAAATGTGCAGTGACTTCATAGATGATTGGGTGAAAATTGGTTTGCCAGCTAAAATAGACGTTCTGAAAGAATATGAAGGCTATGATTTCAAGGAACAATGCAAATTCTGTGAAAAGGTTTTGTGTAATTCAATTTTGATTCAACTACCATGCTTTTAACATTAAATAATGAGTGATAAGATAACCATTTTGGTATGTTGTGATACAGGAGTCAGTGAATAACTCATTAGTGAACCTGAGGACATATCCATATGTTGAAAGAGGAATAAGGAACAAGAGCATAGGACTCTTGGGGGGTTACTATGATTTTGTGAAGGGAGAGTTCAAGGTTTGGAAGCACGAGTCTCACATCACTCAACCCATTACCATCCCTCTCTCAATCCATCATTGATGGATCACTCCAACTTCGCACCTCAACCAGCTTACTAAGTTTCTCATGAGTTATGTATGTTGTTGTTCCATGTCTATGTCTACTTTTACGTCCTAAATAAATAGCATTTACTTTTGAGACTTCAAAAGTAATGTGCTTCAAGAATTATTACTGAATTTCATGCATTTCTGTACGTGTTTAATTCAAATGCCAATAAATTATGATGTGAGTTATAGTCTTTGATAGAGATATTATTGACAAACACAGCATGCATAATTTCTATTTTGTCAAGTGGATGTTAAAAATAAAATTAAAAAAGAGAAATGGGTTCAAACTTATGTATCTTTCTATTATTTTTTAATAGTTTTAAGAGTGTCAAAAACAATTTAACTAGACCTTTCTTCCTTAACTCTTTAAAATGATTTTAGAGACAAAAACATGATCAGAATTTTAAAATAGATAATATATCAAGTCCGGTGATTGATCATGTTATTTCAATTAAACTTATGCTGCCTGCATATTCATTAGCAATTTACTAGCCAACCAACCATCAAAGACAAAGTCCTTTCATTTTTTATTAAAAGCCTTTGTAAGTGATCTCTCTGGGAAAGAGAAAAACTTGTAAAATGAATGGCACCGACATACATATTATGGGAGTCTTTCTTTCTTCTAATACACTTCCATTATTTGGATAAACCTCAAACTCGTGTGGCGATTAGTATCTTTTTCGGTATAACACCAAGTAGTAGTTGCAATCCGTGTAAAACACCAAGAAAGAAAGTGACAAAAATGCATACCTCTGTCCAAAATGCAATCCAATTAGTGTTGTTTTGAGTATCGTTCTGCTAACTGAGAATGCGTACTGCTGCACTGTAATAAGCATGCCGAGTTTATATGTATATCTCGTAATATATATTTCTATGGACTGTACTGTATTGGGTAACAGAAAGCAATGTTATGATGAAATGTTTAGCAACTAAGATCGTTGGTCATGAAATGAACACATTAAAACAAGTGTCTCCAAAAGTGCAACCGAATAGACATAATTCTTCAGTTTTCTTTTGAGAAAAAAAGAAGACTAGGAGCTGGAGCCATATGATTTATCCAAACTCCAAATTATTTATTTATTCATTCTCTATCAAACTTTAATTAAGAAACAACATATACGTAACTGTCAACCATTAAGCTCATATCGGCAACGTAGAGTCTCAAACAAATGGGAGAAAAAAAAAGTCTTCTCTTGATATGTGAAACGAGGGAAAAAATGTTGTATACACAAACAAGGGGAGTATCTATACACCATAATTACTTACATAATATCATATAAACAATAACATAGCTTTTAAATAAGAATAATCTATCACAAAAATTACACTCTTCCAAATTTACCCCATCAATGATAACACTATTCAATCATTCAATTATACCCCAATAAATTAATACTTTCCAGACTGCAGGTTTATCTCTTCTACATTTCAGCATATGCTACTTTGAGTTCCAGTAAAGAATAGCTTTTCTTTCATGAGTCACTGGTAGAAATCATCGTCAGGCCCTGATGACAACATTGTTTACAGTGTGAGCATTGCCATCAAGAAGGTTCTCGAGTGATCTGGTTTTTCTGCTCCGAACTCTACCTGCTTCCTTCAACAACTCACCCAACCTTTTCTTCTCATCATCCACTTCAGGATTTGCTGTCCCCAGCTTTTCCTCTCTCGTGCTAACAACGTACTCCAGAATTTGAATTGCATCATCCAGCCTGCAATAGAAAATATCAAACCCCATGAGAAGAGAAAAACCAACTAACCATTATATGGATAATCTAAAACTCTTGCTGTCCATTTGGATGCCAAGAAAGATAATACAGATGAGAAAAAACAAAAATGATGGTGCATTTTTTTGTTTGACTAAAGAAAAAGTAAAAGGAAGAAAGGAGAGAAAAGTTTACTTTTAGAAGCCAAAATCAAGATTTTTCTTTCCTTCTGTTTTCTCTTCAATTCTAACTTAAAAAATGTTATCCCTTCCGTCAATTTCTTTCCTCTAAGCCATAGTATAGTATTAATGTCACAAAGATGCAATCCTCTAAGCCGTAGTATTAATGTCACAAGGTGCAATTGTTTATATGTTGTTAATGTAATGGCCTAGAGGGAAGAAAGTGACATTAAACTAGTGAACTCATCCTCAACATGAATGCCACAATGAAAATCGATCATTGTATTCAGGAGTTGCATGAGCATGAGCATGAGCATGACAATGAACATACTGAGTGGCGTGACTGGGTTAGGCAGACTTAACATAACATACCGTGTTACTATTAGACTTCTTAATACCGCAGTAAATTGAAAGTACTGCATATGCTCTACTAGTTAAAAGATATCTGCAAATAGTAAAAAGGAGATGCCACCAAAAAGGAAGAGAAAAAAGGTAAATACCTGCCAATTGCATCGTATGTGCCAGCAAGATTACTACATACCCCAAGTGTTTCTGGGTGATACGGACCATATTCTTTTTCCAAAATACTCTTTGCTTCTTCAAATAATTCTGTAGCCTCACTTAAGGCATACCGCTGCACACAGGCAAGTCCCATTTGATTAAGAGCAATACCAAAGAAAGATGATTTCTTTTCTCCAATAGCACGAAGCTTTGAAATAGCGGTCTTCAAAGTTTCGTAAGATTCAGAATACTTCCCCAACATGTAGTACATGACTCCCATCTGGGCTTCAATTCCAGCTATTGTACTTTGCTGACCAGGGACATCATTGTATATCTCCAGTGCTTTCTGCAGTAACTTGAGTGCCTGCTCAAGCTCATTCATAGACTCATAGATAGTTGAAATATTTGTAAGACCACTAGCAATCTCCTCTAGAGGAACTCCCGGAATTGGATTCTCATATATTTTAAGTGCACTCTCACAATATGATTTTGATTCCCTTATCTTCCCTATCCTGTTATACAAATCAGCCAAACGTACAAAGACAAATCCCACTGCTGGATGATTCTCTCCTTTGTTGGTCTTGAAAGCTGTTAATGCTTTCTGATATGCAAAAACAGCTTCATCATATCGGGACAAAGACAAGTATGTGTCTCCAATGCTGCAGTCAACAGAAGCCACATCCCCTTCCTGGCCGTTAGCTACCATTGCCATGCTGGCTAGAACAAGATGCTCAAGAGCAGATTCGTGATTTCCCTTTGTATCACATACAAGGCCCATGAGCCTCCTATCAGCTGCCTCTTCAAGAGATGGGGCTGAATTATTTGTTTTGTGAATGTCTAGAGCCATCTGACAAAGCTTCTCTGCTTCATCAAATTGTAAAGCCTGAACATTAGCTTCAGCCACGTACCGACAAGTTTCACCAACCCTTGGGTCTGTCTCTCCCAAAACCTGCTTCTGGAGTTCTAATCCAGTGTTATAGCACGTAATTGAATTCTCAAGCTGGCCCAGCATAGCATAAGTGTCTCCGAGTTGCATGTGACCAGCAAATTTAGCAAGGGCATGTTGTTGACTTTCCTCAATAACAGGAATCTCAATTGAACGCTCAAGAATTGGAATTGCCTCACCATATTGACCCAAGCTACAATATATTGCTGCTATAACATGTAGACACATAACCAGCTCCAAACTCGGTTTCCCATCACCTAATTTCTCAAAAAGTTGCATTGCTTGAAGAGCCAAGTCAAGAGCCTTATGCGGATTATCCCCGAAGGAAATCATATCTCTTGCTTGTTTTAGTAATAACGGTGCCCTCTCAGGTCTCTCTACTACGGACTCAGCCCTTTTCTCAACACGGTTTTGTGACACTGACTTATTTCCCAAAGGAGAATTCTTCAAATTCTTCACGCCAGTACCACCACTACTTTGTTTCCTCGAATGCCTACCATTCTTTTTTTCAATTGGAGGTTTTTGGAGAGGACTTTTTCCCTTGGCTGTTGATTTGGGCGAAGTATCAGGTCCCACCCGTGATGAACTCGATGCTTTGACAGATTTTACTGAGGAACCAGAACTAGTAGCTGCAGGCTGAACCTCCTGAATCTCATTCACCTGATCCACCTTCTTATCATTGGTCAAGCCATCCAATCCAGAAGATATTTCACTACTTGAACTCCTTTCTGGCCCTTTCCCCTCCCCAACTTCCTCTTCCATTATCTCTACCTCCCTCATCCGTCCTCCAACTAGATGGCGCAACTCCGAATCAATTCTAGACTCATCGCCATCAGATCCAAAACTTTGCCGTGACGGTGACTGATCCGAACTCTGCATGTCACACACATTCTCATAAAGCTGTTCAATGGAGGGCTCAACCACCTCCTCAACACCAAAATTAGCAGTATCGCCTTCACCTTTTCCCGGACTCGAGGAACCCCTGGGGGACTTAACCTGACTCAAGGTTTCTTTAGAAGGGGAATCACGGTTCCCATTCATCTCATTACCTTCCCCTTCATCACGAACCTCGTTCGTAACAATACCTGACATCTTCAACTCTTCCACGAACAAAAACTCCTGTAACAACCAACATCAAACACATGGTCCACAAAATCAACACCACCCACAAACAACCAGATCCAATCCAAACCAAACAAACACACAAGAAAAAAAAAAACAAGTCTCTAACTCAAACCGTTTTATTATCCATACAACGAAGACACAACAGTTAACAAACCAATATGGTTCAAAACACATACATCTTAACCCACGATTAGCAAGAGTCAAAATTCTTCAGCTTTGAATATCCCATAACCCGGGCAGAAACATCAACGTTGAGAAACGGTTGAAGAACAAACAGTGTCATAAAAATAGAAACAATTATCAGCAAGAAAGATAACAGTTAAAAAAAAACTAACCACAAACCAGATTGAACGGAGGCATAAAAAACAACATATATATTATAATAATAATAAAAAGACAGAGAAAATTACGGGTTCTGTTTTATTTTGTTTTTGCTTAATTTTACCATTTGGTTTTTTCTTCCTCGTCGGATTCGGAGGCATAAAAATAACCGATTCGAAGAATAAAAAAGAAAAAGGGCCACATACCTTAAGAATGAGGCATAAGTGAAGAGAAGCAGAGGTTGTCGGTTGCAGAGAGACAGAGGAAGGAGTGTGTGTATATATAGAGAAAGAACTCACAGAGAGAAGAAGAGAAACTCAACGCAATACCCTTTTTTGGTGCGATGTATGTGTTGGAAAAAGAAATGGGATTTGGAGGAACAGAAGAAAAATGAATGAAACAGAGACCAGAAAGGGTGGTGATGGAAGGGGCAAAATGGGGAATTCGCTAATCTCGTAATAAAAAAAAAAATATTGACGGAGAAAAAAAAAGGGTTTCTGAATTCTGCAGAACTGTAATGTCAGAAAAAGGAGGGAAGCATCTGAACTTGACTTCTCCCCAACCACGCCGAACGTGTTTTCTAATTTCTCTTTTATTTTTCCCACTTTGTCAACTCACCTTCTGCTGCCACGTGTCAGAAGCATTTTTCTGTCGGGACCGTTCTGCCCCTTGAAAAATGTGCAGCAGCAGGAAGACAAAGTTAGGTCTTTTTTATGCAAAGGTGTGAGTTTAATCATGGTTTGTATTAAGTTTGTTACTTGGATTTGGGTTGTATCTAGTGTTAGTGTTGTTTGTTTCATCATTTTGTTTTATTTGCAAAGGGATCGCTGTGATGAGTTTGCTGAGATTGGAAAACAGGTTATGCAGACAGAGATTGGCAGTCACACTCACCAAATTACTTCCCTCCATTCTAATCTCACTCCAATTTGTTTGTGTTTTAATTAAAGATTGAAAATGAAAAAATGTTTTGAAGAAAAAATATAAAGAAAATTAAGATGTTTGAATTAAGAAAAATAAAGTGAAAAATTTAGAAAATATGAAAATTTGTGAGTGATATGATAAGTTTATGAGTATTGTAATGGGTTTGATTTAAATTATATTTATTTAAATCGATAGAAATGTAAGTTTATATATTTATATTTAAAATTTTTTAAAAATTAATTTTATTTATTTATTTATAAATTATAATTATTTTTAATTGAAATATTTATAATTATAGATATTTGATAAAAATTTATTTTTATACTAAATAACATTATTATTTTTATCTCTTTTTTAATTAATATAATTATTATATAAATTTATTTCTTTATTATTAAAAAATATATTTATTTTTATTATTATTTATGTTTATAATTTATTATATATATAATATGATTAATTATGTTATTTTATAATAATTATTTTTTTATAATTTTGATTAGATTTTTATATTTAAATTATAATTCTATTTTAAATAAAAATAAAAATAATTTAAGTTTAAAATAAAAAAATAAAAAAAGTAAATTATAATTAATTAATTAATTAAATATATATATATATATATTTAATTAATTAATTACAACTTTCTTTACAATTCTTAAAAAAAATTGAATGCAATTTTTTTTTTAATTATCGTGTTTTTTAAAATTTCTTGCATTGGTTTTCACATTTTCCTAGAGTAAAAGATTTGCTTTTCTTCACCAAAAACAAACTGGACCCAAACCTCTTTTTTGTTGATACTTGTTCTCTAGTTTCAACAAAAACTCAAATTTCACATTCAACATATTTTACATTCTTACTGATTATTAACTTTATTATATTTTAATATTATAAAAGATAAAATTAAAAAACAAAATATGAAAATATAAATAAATACGGAAACACTTTATATATTATTATAAATATTGTGTGTTTTACTTATATTTAGATGATTCAGAATTATTGTTAAACTATAAAAATTTGTATTCGTTATACTTAATATAGTATCATAAGAGTTTAGACAAAGATATTTTAAATATATTTTATTCTCTTAATTTAATAAAATGAATAAAACTATGACAGAATTTTGTATTATAAATAATATATCAAATACGATCATAAATTTTGATGATGTCATTTCAACAAAATTGAATTCGAATTCGAGATAATCTTAATGTTTTTCTTTACTAAGAGAGTTCAACTTTTTATATTATTACTGAAAAAAAAATTACTCTTATAATAAATCAAAAGTCATCTTAAATATGAGTCATGACAGACATTAGAAAGTGATGTGGCCGGCTGAATTTTTGTTGGGATTTGGATTGACTAATTGAGTCATGGGTTGTGGCGTGATAAGCAGGAAATGTTGGAATCACAATCGCCATGTTTCTATACTATTGCCACCATATTTAGTTGTCGTGTCCAATTCCATTTAAATAAAAGCTTCATTAGAATAATAGTTACTTTAAACCCATTTTAAAAAATTCTTAACTAGAATAACACTCACCTATAAAAATAAAAATAAAATAAAATAATTAAAAAATAAACTTTAAATTCAACTCAATTTTATAAAATGAAGTCATAAGCTATGAGATTCGGACACTTCTCTTAAATGACGTATCCGTGTCGGACACACGTATCGGTGTCGACACTCGTATAACACTTATTGGTGAAGTGTTCAATTCAAAAAATATTTATTGAATTTTTGAAAATTCTAGCACGATTCTATAACACAATTTTAAAAGGTATAAATACAATAACTTTTTAAAAACTCAAATTTGTTGTATAAATTTTTATAATGATTATAAAAATAAGGAACAAATTCTTTTGAACCAGTCATAAAAAATATCTTCTTACTCCCAAAAGAATCTTTTTGCACATAAATATTTATTTTCAGTTTATATAATTCAAAATTATATAATACATAATACGAACTTAGAAAGATCAGAAGTGATCAAAGCTGTAATTGTATGGACTTGTAAACAACTAAAACGTAGCAACGGTATAATAATTCAGTATGATGATATGCTGCAGTTGTAATTGATCAAGAAGGAAATCCAAAAGGAACTCGAATCTTTTGCGCAATTGCCTGGGAATTGAGACAGTTAAATTTCACTAAAATAGTTTCATTAGCACCCGAGGTATTATAAGAGGAAACCACGATATGAATACATTATTTTTGTGAAATAGATGAATTCATCTATTTTATCTCAA
>Ga0123342_1006961_pt1 | contig 15291 bp, 8 predicted proteins | sample Turbeawhitnodule_FD_89960 | JGI IMG/M metagenome (GOLD analysis project Ga0123342, IMG submission 89960) | Root nodule microbial communities of legume samples collected from Mexico - Turtle bean Mexico white nodule | ecosystem: Host-associated > Plants > Roots > Nodule | place: Mexico: Nepantla... | reverse complement strand
TATATATATATATTTATATATATATATATATATATATATATATATATATATATATATATATATATATATATATATATATATATATATATATATATATATATATGCGCGCGCCCTCTGTTGATATTTAAGTTATATTATGTTTTTAAATAAGTTTTATATAAGTGTTATGGGTTTAGAGTATGAGTTGTAGTGTAACTACTTTTATTTTTAAAAATAAAAATTTATATTTTCATATCCGTTTTCATTAAATAATAAATATATATCTGTCAACGAAATAATATTTAATATGTATATATATAATATTATCAATAATTTATATTAAATAATATTTTTTATTTAATTTCATATAATAATAAAAAATTAGAATTCTATAATTGAATGTGAGGGTACACATTTTCATCCTATATCTAGTTTAAAAGGTTAAAACATGGCTCATACCGATGATTTTTTTTGTCAAAATTATAATAATTTTAGACGATTTTCGTGGCTACAAATTATTCATAATCCCTTATTCTAAATCCTATGGAAGTGTGGAGAATAAAAATATATGTTCACAATTATATAATAAAACAAAACAAAAATGTTAACACGGTAAAACAAACCTCTATTCATCATAAAACAGAAAATAAAAAAAATAAACACGTTTTACTTTGATTATCCTACAAATAGGAAAAGTACTTAATGCATAATTTAGTACACCCAAGTGTTATTTTCAACAAAAGGAAAAAAAAAAAGATCTCAATGATTAGTTATAAAATTGTGTATAAAAGTCTCACAAATCAGCCACTTATAAAAATTTACAATTTTAAATTTTGTAGTATTTTTTTATTTACATTTTATGTGAGTGGTGTTAGACAATCTTTTATACTACATGGACTTAAATAGAGAATATCCATAAGTTTTGTTTCAATTATACTTTCAATTTGTCTCCTTAGCATTTGACTCTATAAAAAATGAGGTATGGTTTATGATATTCTCGTAATATTCTTTTCATGAATTACTTGCACACTCAAAGAAATGAAATCCATTTGCTATATATAAGAAGAAATTAAGACGTAAGATAGCATCTACATCGCAATAATTTTCATATTTTCAACATGTTGTTGAAAACATTAGATGACAAAAGAATTAATAATATATAAATAAACAAATTTATTATTGTATTTGTATAAGGTTTATACAGTATCCGATTTGAATAATTGTTGTTTCTGGTTCCTCGGTTGCTCCTCTCTCGTCTTTGTAAGTGTTATGTAGTATAGTGAATGATACATTGATAAAAGTGTACCTTACTCACGTATAATAATGTTTATTTATAGTGCTAGAGTGAGTTATTTCGTTTATGAGCCGTATTTAATGTGTATCTTTGATAAAACAACATTACTTGATTTATCGCATGTTACCATATTGATTTATTAGCATATTACTTGATTTGTTGCATAACATTTTATTTTGTATTAATGTATTGAATCCATCTAATCAATCGACTTCCGATACCGAGTGATACGGATATGACCGGGACAATTATCTTAAAATTTTAGATTTGATAGTATTATAAGTTTTTTTACTATTTATTAGTGTTGAAAACCTTTATTGTTTCCTCTAAAAATATTTTAAAAATATAAAATAATATTAAAAAGTAAGTTTAAATTTAATCTATTTTCATAAAATTGATTTGTAAGGTAAATTTAATTATTATTATTATTATTATATAATGAACACACACCACCTCACACGAACTCCCGTTAAGATAGAGTCTAAATAACTCTAATACTTTACTGAGAAAACTTTAAACTTAACTGAATTTTGTAGAATTACTCATAATGAGATTTACACTCACTTATATATTATGAAATGTATTTATCTTCTAATCGAAAATGATAAAGTAAAATAAGTCAAAATTAATTTCGCATATTAATGAATTGTAGTAAACAAAACAAATTGACTTTGTCACAAACAAAGGTTGTCATTAAGAACCCTTCAATCCTTGCACTTAGATTAACAACACAACCTAAAAGGAAAATTAGGTTTAGACAAGACAAAAGAAAATACTTTTCAAATAGAAAAGGGTAGAAGTCCACAAAGGATTTAATCAATTTTATAATAATCAACGTGCAAAAAAAATAGAATTATGAGGGCAGTCCAATGAAAGTTGCAAGTTCTGTAACCAATGGAAACTGGATTATCTCTCTCATTTGCCATGTTTTGTGATATAGGGTTCATGTGAGGGAGGTCTTAAGTGGGGATGAGTTCTAGCTATACCTCTTCTCAGTTGACTTCTTGTCTATAATTTTAAAAGAAAATTTCAAAACTCTTTTAAATTTTCAAGATGTAAGTGTTTTTAAAAGATGTGTTTAGAAAGTACTTGAAGTTAAAATGCGAAATCAAACACTTTCAAATTAAAATATTTTTTAGCAGTATGTTCTTAAATATAGTATCTCTTTTATATTTTTATTGGAGAAAAAATCATTTAATAGATTGAGAAGTTTAAAGCAAGCTAGGGTTTTACCACTTTAAAATTGAGAGTTTTAATTATGATACCTCAGATAAGTTTTTTTTTATCCATAATTGAACACATGTGTATAATCAATTATACCCAATGTTAATTAGTTTTATATAATTAAAAAATATCAAAATTTATAAATTAAAAAAAGTATATTATTTATAAAAAGGTATATCCACACTAAATTTGAAGTTTACATTCAACATTTATCATTTTAAACTCCTGAACCTATAAAATATCAAGATCTTACCATTTATTAAAATTTCAATTTCAAAATAAATGATTTATATTAATAAAATCTATTAAATTATATATAAAGGGGGTGAACTCAGTATTCGGATAATCTGTAACTATCCATAAGTCGTAACATAGAAAAATACAAAATTATGATAATTATTTGGCTGCTTCTGCAACTTTATATAAAGAACGTTCCCTCCACACAACCTCGCAGTGTGTACAACATTTTCTTTTTTGTATGATCCAAGTCAAAGCCAATCTTCACAAGGAAAACTAAGATTTGAAACCATATAGCTCACACTTTCAGGGGTTTGTTGAAGGAAGATTAATTCAACAATGATGCCAAAGGCTACATCTACCTCCACAAACGATTTTCAAGCTCTTCACATGTTTCCTGTGAATGAATATTTGGTTTCATCGTCTCTTGAACTAAGCTCTTCCTCAGCTTCACACTCTTCTACCTCCCTCCTCTGCTATCTTTCTCTTCTGAAGGACAAGCTAGGTCAGCTGCAGAACCTGGTTGATGTTTTTGTGTCCCCTCAACATAACCTACCCGAGTCAACTCCCATGGCAATCTCCACCATGAACTCAACACTCCAAGAAATCATAGTGGCAGCCACTTCAATGAGATTCACCTGTCAGCAAATGACTCTCGGTTCCTCTTCAGGTACTAGTAATATTGCTGATGAATTGCACCGAAACCAGAATCAGCAACAACTTGATCATGATAGATTGTTATCATTATCACCTCATCATCCATCAAACTTTGGAAACAACAATAGGGGTATGGTTAGTATGAGTAGCATTAGCATGAGCTCAGATATGATTAAAGGGCAAAGTGATTTCTTGTCAAGTATTGAAGGAGGGGCACTGGATTGGTTTGCTGAAAGCTATAACAATAACAATAGTGGAGATTGTAACATTAAGGATGAAGAAGCCGACATCAACGTGATGGTGGAGAGTGATATAATCGAATTGGATGCTGCGGATTTGTTGGCAAAGTACTCGTACTTTTGCCAAGTGTGTGGGAAAGGATTCAAGCGTGATGCGAATTTGAGGATGCACATGAGGGCTCATGGGGAAGAGTACAAAACAACTGCAGCCTTGAGCAACCCAATGAAAAGCAGGGATAGTTTATTGGGTGAGGGAAGTTCCACCAAGAAATTTTCGTGCCCTCAAGAAGGGTGCAGGTGGAACCAAAAACATGCCAAGTTCCAGCCCTTGAAGTCAATGATTTGTGCTAAAAACCATTACAAGAGGAGCCACTGCCCCAAGATGTACGTGTGCAATAGGTGCAACCATAAACAGTTTTCGGTTCTTTCTGATTTGAGGACACATGAGAAGCACTGTGGGGACCCCAAGTGGCAGTGCTCGTGTGGCACAACGTTTTCTAGGAAAGACAAGCTCATGGGCCATGTTGCTTTGTTCGTGGGGCACACCCCAGCTATTCATGGCTTTTCAAGATATGTTCGATGATTGGTCATGAAGAGATGCTAACTCTTGCACTTTCATGTTAGTACTCTATTTTCATGTAATCGATTATGTACATTCACGTAACATTTTGTATATTAAAAGTGCTAAAATAATGGTTTTGCCTCAAAAACTAGCTAAATAATTATTGCTGAGTGCTTGTACTAACATTTTCGTCTCTTGTTATTTTAGGTGTTTGGGAGTGTGATTCGAGCATGCTCACTGCACAAAATTCGGTTCGGTTGCAACTTTGCTGCCATAATTATTGTTGACATTTGGTATATATATAGTTCCTGAGCACTAGCCAATATTACTCCAATTTGGTTTGTGCCTTATCACTGTCGTATATATGGTTTTCTTGTCTGTTAGTTTTAAATTTTTCTTCTGTTTTTTTATTTCTTGGGTTTGTCTTCTATACGCTGAGTAGGGTGTAATGAACTATATAATGTTGCTCATGGATATGATAATCTCAGTTTTGTTCTGTAAGTACGAAAGGAGAATATCAATCACTGGGTATGCTTTGGACTAAAATAAATATATGTATATATATATGTATGTATGTATGATTATGTATATAGATAAGTGTATGCATTGATAGTAGTATCTGAGACAATTCTAAGAGCATGTTCATCTGTAATATTTCCACATTTAGCACTAGTGCTAACCAGGTCAGCCCCGACCTAGGTAGGGTTCTTGGTAAAGAAGAGGGACCTAAAAATTTAAATTGTGAGGTAAATTTTAATTAATTAGTTATTTGTTTTTGTTTTACTTTGCAATTTGAATAATTTATGGTGTAAGTTTTCAAAAAGGCTTTTAATTTTTCCATCTTAAAGAATTTTCATTTTCTTTTCATCTTCCTAATTTAGTTATATTGTGATTCGCATATTTATAAAATTTAGTAAAAGCTTTATTTTATTGTTACTTATTAACTTTATATAACTAATAAAAAAAGCATTAAGCTAGGTTGGAGATCTCACACCTATAAAATATAAAAATCTTTCATAAAATATAAAATTCTTTCATGTAATATATAAGTGAGTGCAAACTTCACTTTATAAACCAATTTGTAAGGTTGAGTTAGACTTATTCACTTCTTAATATGATATCAGAGTCAGATAGAGTCTATTATAACGAGATTTTGTTAGGATGATCATATCACCTTAGACCGTTATCGGATCAAATCATCTTACCATACTATTATCGGATCAGGTCCTGCTATTAGACCGTTATCGGATCAGGTCACCTGCTATTAGACCGTTATCGGATCACCTTTAAATATATAGTCTATCACACAAGATTTTTCATAATATATAAGTGAATGCAAATCTCACTTTATGAATCTCGATTTTATAACATTAAGTTAGGTGTAAAATACGTTTATTAATAAGATAAGATAAAAATATAATTATGTATAAAATAAAGTTAAAAAAAATTAGCAAAAAATAAAGTAAAATAAGTTGAAAAGAAATATAATGGATAAAAATAAAAGAAAATTAGAATAAAATGGATTATGTAGATATATAATAATATGTGAGATAATATTGAAAAGTTTATGCTGATAAAAAAAATATTGAAAACTTTATCTTCAATTATTTGGTTGAATAGAAAACAAATGAAGAAGGAGAAAAAATAAATTATATGAGAAATATTTTTATATTAATAAAACTTATAATTATTGAATGTTTTGGTATATTTTTTATTTAAATTTTAAAATTAAAATAATTTTTTTCCCAATGGTATAGCTTTTCAACAAAAAGAATAATAAAAAAAATCACTCCTAAAGAAAAGTTAGAACACTAAATTCCATGGCTAATTGGGATGAAACCTATTTGTAAAATTTCTCATTTTATTTTTTATTTTTTTCATAAATAGACAAAAGTTTTTTTTTTAAAAAAAGACAAAAGAAGTTAATAACTTCCATCATAGTTTCATCCTCCATATTTCAATTTAAGGAAACAATGTGCTAAGTAGTTGTGTCTTTTGGGGTATTTTTTATTATAAAATTCAGGTATAGGATTGATCTCAATGCTCAAAGAGTACATGGAAGAAGTTAGAAATTATCTTCCAACAAATTCTTCTCTTAATAATATGATTTAGAGTGTGTTTAGTTATCACAGCTTCTAAACTAGTTTGGTATTTTAGACTTCTTTTATTTATATTTTATTTATTTAATAAAAAATTACTAATTTATTTATTTATTAACTAAATGAGTCGACTGGTTAAAAAAATCAATTTACTTTAACCTACCAAGGTGTGGTAGGCTGAGTTAAATTATAATTTTAAAAAAATTAAGTAGAATGAACTCATTTTAACTTTACTCAATTTAACACCTCCGTTGTTGGACGGTTAAATAGATTTTTTTTAAAAAAAAAATTGCATACAAGTGTGTAAAAAGTTAACAAAAATCTTTTACATTCAATTTTACTCGTCATAAATTTGAAAGAATAAAAAAAAACTTCAAACAACTATTAAATTAAGATATACTAAATGAATAGAACGTAAAAAAAAAAATATAGGATGATGATATTTTGACACTGATCTACTTTACACTCACAACAAAATATAATATTAATATTTATAATAAAAAAATTAAAAAATCTCTTTAATAAAAATATAGATAAAATGTTAAATTAATTTTTAAAATTAAAAAAATTAAAATATTAATATTTAATAGAGTGTGGAGTGGAGCATGAAGGAGGGGTGAGGTGTCAGAAAGCCATTTTCCCAATAAATATAAACTGACACTTTGTTAGTTACATAAAAAAAATTGATGATATCAAAAATCCATCCAGTCGTTTACTGATGAGAAAAACTTTAATAATCTAAAATTTGAAACAAAAACAAAAATTATTTTTACTTTCATATTATAGTACAGGAACTAAAACCATATTTTAACCCTAATTTTTAAATACTAAATCACTACTAACTAAAAAAGATATATTCTTTTTAGTAAGCACTAAAAAATATTTTAAATAACTTTGTAAATTCGATTAAATAGACATATTACTCTTTTAATACATCTATAAAATATACATCAGAATTATATGATCAATTTAATATACAATGACAAAATATTTTAAGGGATAGAAAATTAAATTAGAAGTTTGATACATAAAAAAAATCAATTGATTTTTCAATTATTTGTTTGGTTAACTTTCATGGTTGGAATAATTGACCATGTAAGTTTTCACAAAAATATTAATCATCTGAAAGATATTAATGATTTTTTTTTCTCATAATCATGTTATAGATATAGAGTATCCATCAATATTATGTTATTAAGATCTATCATACATTATTATTTAATATTTAATAAAAGAAAAACCCAGGAAAATTGTTTTTTCATATTTATCTTTATCCTCTCCAAAACTCAATAAATATTATGTTCTTTATTATACTTAATTGAGACTGTTTATGTTAAAGTTCTCACGTCACTTAGAGATAAATAAGTCTCATAATACACAATACATATGTAGATATAAGTACAGAATACATTATAAGTCAAAGTCAAGATTATAAGTCGAGAGATTTTGTGTTAGACTTAAAGTATAGTGTATACAAAACTTTAAAACCATGGTTATGTGCATTGAATTTAGTGATAAAACCAAGGCTATGTAGATTTGAGCTCTTTTCATCAAAATAGTATGCATACATGTAATTTTTCTTCAACTCTATTTACAATTAACAAGTGGAAATCAGTGTTTATTCTATTTCGGCATGCACGTAATCGACAAATTCAAAATTATTTTGGAGTTGGTTTAGTGCAAAAGCTAAGGCTGCGCTCACAACTGCAAATCCAGCCAAAAGAACACGCAACCAAACATCTGCTGGAATCCCTGATGTTGCACAAAACACAACTGTTGAACCAATTAGGACTTTCTGCCATATTTGGAATCCCTCATAAGCTCCTTTACATGATGAACACTTGAGAGTATGCTGTTCAAATCTATCCAACATCTACACATCCAAAAATAAAATGCTTCATTTAGTTTGTGTGGTTAGTAGAGAAATGATAACAACACACTAATCAAGTCAAAATAAATGCAGGTCTTATTCCTGGTTTTGTAGGTGAAGTGAATTTTCTAGGATAAATTTGAGAGTTAAAATGAGTGCAATAAAGAGTGTGTTCTTAACATTTCTCATTGTTCAAACTGAAAATCTTGGATCATGTTGATTGTACCTCACGTTTCGACAAAACAGTTGATGGCAATGGCTGGTCGCTGCTGTTGCCAAACCATTCTGGTTGGCCATTGCCATGTCGTCTCAGCCAGTTTCGAAACGCCAAGACAAAGCGATCTGCTTGTGTTGGTGTGAAGGTGATGCTGGTGTACTGTTTGTTAATGTCAGCTCCTTCCTTGGTTTGTGAAAGGAAGATTTTCTCTTGGCCTTGAAGGACTATCATGTCGCCATCATATACCTTGTTCGAAGTCCAATGCTCATACCATCTGGGAACTACCTGAGACAAGTGTAAAGCCAAAACTGAGATCCCAAGTTACATTAAGCATTCATGAAATTGAATGCAGAAAATATGGTAGGATAAGATTATTGTGTTCAGAAATATTCCAATCAATACTTCGCTCACCAATGACAAGATATAAAACAATATATACTATTGGTTTTGTAAATGATATTAGCTAATGTATTACTCAAAGTCCCAATGATTTTCAATTCTACAGAAATCATGAAATTGTTTAAATAAACCAGGTCTCGCATAATTTGTTAAGTCTCAATCCCTCATTATAACTAGCATTTTCCATGTCAACATAGAAGTAAAATTTTCATCTTCTACAGCTCAAGAAAGAATAAAATTATTCAAACGATTCTTCTATTCACTTTCTCTACTAACAGGAAAGACATTCTAATTATAACACCTTTAGCACAACTTCAAAAGTAAGAAAAACTAAATCACTTCCCACATTATTGAGATGAATCTCAGTTGTCATAATAAACCAACATTTTATGTCAACTTGTAATAAAGCATGTAATTATATTGTAGGTCCTAAGAGGACAACTTAGGGTGCTTTTTCAGACACTTTTGAAACCTTTTGCCGAACAAAGAAATGTTTAATAGTGTTCTTAGTTCAGGTATACTTCTAAATAGACAAATTTTTTCACCTTTCCACAACGATTTAGACTACAAAATTAGCTACACCATAAACATACGGACAGAACAAGTTCTCTAGATAAATCAGTGAAAGAACATTGAAATTAAGCAAACTGGAGCCTGTATTTTTAATCAAACAGAAGAATAATGACAGCATAGACCATAGAAATCTTACTTGCCACCAGGCAGGCCCTGGTACTGAGAACTGGAAGAAGTTTCGAGCACTGCAAACTATGGAGCGAGTCTTACCAGGTGCCATGGGAACATTGAAGGAACATATCCATACAACCCATTTCTGGTCACCAACTACAGGGAGTTTGGTATCAATCTCAATCCTGAAATAACAATGCCAACGCCAAGTGTATTGAGCTTCAGTTGCCACAATTGAAGAAGAGAACAACAGCACTTAGGATGAAGTAATAGTTATCTGAAATGCATCTTTAATATACATATAAACATTTAATAAGGATGCAGTAAGGCATATATACCTCCAACATCATTCACTCACATATCAAATACCTACTTAAATTGGCTATCCTTTCCAAGAACCTCACATACTACATACTACAATGTGTTAAGGTTTAATTAGAAAGTTATACATTTTCCATATTACTTCCCAGTTGTCCTTTAGAGGGTGAAAAAGGAAAGAAATTCAGAAAGGAAAAAAAAGATAAGATATATGGAAACCCTCCAAATTGATTGTCTGATACTGAATTATCTACTTATTGAGGAAGCTTTGATGGATAAAACTTCATATTTCATTAGTATTCGAGACAAGAAGAGACAAGAAGCGTAGGACTGAATGTGTGATACTCAAAAGCTATCCAAATTATGGCCTTAAATTAAAATTGAGAACAAATCTTTTGGCCCTAAACACTCATAGAATCCATATAATTCCTTCATTGTTAAAACTGGAACTAAATAATGCACACGAGAACAATGCAAAAGTCATTGGCTTACTTGTTTATATAATAACAAGGTGCAACAAATTTGGCACTAATCTTAGGGTTCCCTTCATTCGCTCCAGAGAAGCCCCATGAACCACGAGAATCCATCTTGAATGGCAGAGGCTTGGCTCTGTCTCTCCTTCCTGTGACCTGTAAGTGTGGACCATATTTATGTTAGTGATTGGGATAATCTCGAGTACCTATCAATACCAAACAATTTCCACTTTTGCAACTGCTTATCTAACAAGAAGACTCTAAATTAAAAATCCATAGTAAGAAGCAATATGGTAAATAAAAAAAACTTAATCACAGGGCCACAAATAGTTAAAGCACATCTACAAGCTTCAATTAATCCTACATTTGGAACATCAGGTAAAGTTTAAATTCCTATACAGTAACTTGGACAGTGAGAATATCGTGATATCCTGTTCAATTGAAACATCGCTCATCATGAAGAAGGTTTCTCAAAGTTTTTAAAATATGCTAATCATATGACGGTTTCAGTGAGTGAAGATGTATAATAAAAGAAACCAACCCAAATTTTCTTCCTGCTAACATTTTTTGAGTATATTTAACAAACTCCACTTACAACAGGATCAAATAAAATATCTTCAATATGCACACCAAATTAAAATAAAATGCCTGCACTTAAAAGTCAAGTTGAAGGGTGTCATTTGTACCTTGTGATGAGCAAAATCAATGTGAGAAGGATCAGAGACATTCTCCATTAGAGTATCATAACCATAGAACAGATCACGCTGAATGTTGACCGTGGCAAACTCCTGTTTTTCATAGTCATCAGGCAACCTAAACAAACAAATTTAGCATACAGTTCAATAAAACATTCCATAATGAACATAGAATATAAACACAAGACACCATTGATTATAAGGGACCCAATTACGATTAGTTTAATGTTACTACTCAGACAAGACCATACAGAATTAAATAAATTACATTGGAGGCTTGGAGGCACTTGCTTTCTCCCAACCATTTTCATCAGGCCAAACAAAGAGTAAGCCCTGAGACACTAGAGTAGGGAACCTAGTGGCACACGCTTTAGGAGATCGAATAGCACGTGCTTCTGGGCCTTCAGATGCAGCCTGAGGAATCTTAACACAAGATCCACAACCATCAAAAGACCACCCATGATAAGAACACTGCAACTTTCCATCTTCATCAATCCTTCCTTCCTACGAAAACCAAACACCCAATTTTTTATCACAAAAACTAAAAGGAAACTAATATAGCCAAAAAAGTACATATAATAAGTCACTCTCACTCCATATTTTTTTTTCCTGGTTGATTTATATTCAAAATTAAATTCTAAGATGTATCAGATATCCTACTTCCTTTGGTTTGTTAGGTCATCCATTACCGAGTCATTATTAGACCACTTGATTTGCAAATTTGACACCTTTGAAATATTCAGCTCTCGGTATCAGAAAGATAGATTTACATTGAGTAGTGAATTACCCAAATTATCATATATAAAATAGATTAATATGAGCTTAAACCCTCAAAGAAAAATAATATATATATATATATATATATATATATATATATATATATATATATATATATATATATAGAGAGAGAGAGAGAGAGAGAGAGAGAGAGAGAGAGAGAGAGAGAGAAAAGAAAGAGAGTTATACTCACAGATAAAGGGGCAAGACGATGGGGGCATTTGTCATCAAAAGCCACCCATTGGGAAAGGGCCTTGTCGTACCAGAGCACGATTTCACGACCCAGAAGCTGAAACGGTGTGGGCAAGAGAGGGTTCAGATCCTCAATTAACGAAACAGGGTACCAGTGATCCCTCCAGGAGAACTTAGAGGAAGAGCTCTCCTCGTTAAACTCTTCCTCGGTCTCCCCCCTTTCGGTTTCAGGGAACGATTGATCGGTTTCAACCGTGGAGGGTGGCGCGGCAACGCGTGCAGGAGTAAGCAAAAGGCTTGTTCCGCTTCTGGGTCGAGTTTGTTTCGTGAAAAATTGCGTACCCTTGTTCGAGAAGAAGGGAAAGGAATTCACTTTGTTGTTGATGGGTTTGCTTATCGGGGAGGAAAACGTGAGTGTGGTTGATAACGCAGAGATGGAGTGTGAGAGTGCCATCAATGATTTTGTAGTTGTTTTTTCTCAGACGTTAAGGTTCGAGGAATTGTATACAGAGGTTCATGCTAGATGTCTTAATAAGCGAATCGAAGGCAAAGGTTTTTGAGTCGTACAAGCTTCAAATGTTTTTTTCTTCTGCTCTTTCGGTTTCAGACAAAACACTGTTCAGATGTGTCATTCTCTCAAACCTTTTATTTTCTTAGTTTAACTAGTTAACTGATTAGTGGGTGGTAAATGTAAAAGTTAGGGAACAAATACAACTTGGAAAAGTATTGGTGTCCATGTTTGTCTCTGATTAGTATTTTGAGATATTTTGTTGTTTTATTTTTCATCGAAAGAAAAGAAGTGAAACCATTCGGTGGAATGATGCATGTCCACAAGTTTGAAGATATCTACCACGTGGAGTGAGTATTTGTTCGTAGAAGAGAAAAGAAGAGAAAAGAAGACACTGAAAACAGTGAGATCTGTAAGCCATGGAAGATTGTGTGAACTGGTTTCGGTTTATGCCTTGCTTGCCAAACAAGAAACAAATTGAGATAAAAGTAAAAGTATTTGATTCAATCATCTTGATTTTTTTAATCCACAGTTTAATAATGTTTATTAATTTTTTTAATTTAATCTAATTTAAAATTATTTGGATTAGATTGCTTTTAATTTTGGTCTTATTAGATATTAAATATATAATGAGATAATAAAATAAATATATAAAAATATTAAATATCTCATTTATAAGTTATTGTCATAGATAGTTTTGAATTGCACATGATTCCGAAGGTTTTAATTCTTGTAAAAAATTGCCACTTTCAAAATTTAATATTGTCTACTTATCTTTCTAGTAATCACTACTAATTATAGTTAATATAACATTCAAAATAGAATTTTTTTTAATTAAGATAATAAAAATAATTAGATTTTTATTAAGTTTTATATATAAGAAATAAACAGAACCAAACTGAATTCCAGTGCACCAACTGAATTCCCTTTCATTCTTAAAATCTTTTATTACATAGGCATTCCTGCAACTTTCATACACAAATAAAATATAGTAGTGATATTTTGACATCTATAAAGTAAATAATATTTATTCTACAACTCATAATATTAATATTTTAATTAAATTTGTTTTATTTTTCATTAAAAATATTAATATATATTATTATATTATTAAAATAGTTTTTAAGTGGGAGTATTCATACTCTATCTAAAATGAACGAAGCGCAGCATAAAACACGACAAAAAAAAATAACCTATCAGTAAGTGCTTCTGAAATAAGTATAGAATGCATCTACATCAATTCGTGAATGATGCTAGGTTGTCTATCAGAACAACTGATTCAATTTGAGGAGTTCTTCTAGGAATTTTTTGAAGATGAAAACAAAAAGAATGTAAAGAACATGTTGGTTGAAGATTATTTAGGGAAACAACAGCTTTTATATAAATTTCTCAAGAAATTTTAAAACAATAATTATTTTTTAAAGTAAACTGATCCAAATAAGCAGTAACAAATTTTAGATATAAAAAGAAATACAAAGCAAAAGAAGGGACCAATTCCACTCTCTTTTTATGCTTTGTTGTTCTGTTTGCTTTTTAGGAGTCCAACTTCGTTGAGTTGCTTTGGCTCCTTTCAATTTGACTTTCACAACAATGTTTGTCTTTGGTTGTTGTGACGTTCAGAGATATACGCACACTAGATTCTCTATGGAAGTGGTTTTACACCATCAGAGAATTTGAGCGGTTTTGTGGTCTAGGTAGGGTTTACACTGCGACCCTTGTCATAAATGGGCAAAATATAGAGCTAATGAATCAATTTTAATAATTAAGCAATCATGAAAACCAAATAAAAATGTGAGTATCAACACTCTAAGATCTTTCCATAAAAATAAAAAAGCAATTTAACCATTTTCTATTTGTTTTCTTGACAGCTTTTAAGAAGAAAAAAAAAACAAACATTACCCAAAAACTAAACTGAAACAAACTTGCCATAAACATGAAACTGGAGTCAGTAGCCTGGATACAGTTTTAATGTACACACACCAAAGCACGAGCTTATTAAGCCAATCTTCAATCAAAACAAGGTGCAAAACTGTAAGCAGAAGCAGCTACTAGTTTGTTTGCATTCACACCGGAGGGAGGCTAACATGACATTCAATAGGCATTTGCATCATAGATACCATATGTTCAGAAAACAATTGCAAACAGTACTTTAAACACAAAACCTGAGTTTTGCAAGAAACAACAACTAAAACGTTAAGGATAGGCATCAGTTATGCAAAACCAAATCTGCATACTCAAATCCAACCACAAACTAGGCTTAGCTAAAGGCGCAAATTGCTAAATAGCTTAATGTTTTTGCAATTGTATGGCCACAAGATAAAGAATAAAACATACTAGTGATGATACTAGATTGCATATTTTTATAGTCCTATGAAAAGGGGAGACCAGGAAAGACATTAGAACAAGTGATTAAGAGGAAACTCGTTTGGTCTTTAACTGAACTAAATGGTATATCGTAATCCATATAACCAACCAAACCTAGCGAGACACAACTATTATTGTTATTGTGGTCACAAAGGCATGCAATACACTATATGCCTTTTTGGAAATAGAAGAAACAGATACTAGTGACATGATAAATAACATAATTCATCTTTTTTTATCAAAATCACTAATACATACAGATTGAGTGAACTCTTCCAGAAAAGAAATTCCATTCCCAAACTTTCTCAGTTCCAAGATTGTGCTTCAGAATCACAATCCACCAAACTTTGGTCAGAAAAAATCTCTCAAGCAATGAGCATATATATATATGAATATGAGCTTGATCATCTAACTCAACTTGTTTCATTTCTTCTGGGAACCAACATCAGGACCAACATCACGCGAGCCTGTGTTGATGTAAGGCCCTCGAAAAGTTGCTTGTG
>Ga0123342_1006960_pt1 | contig 15293 bp, 8 predicted proteins | sample Turbeawhitnodule_FD_89960 | JGI IMG/M metagenome (GOLD analysis project Ga0123342, IMG submission 89960) | Root nodule microbial communities of legume samples collected from Mexico - Turtle bean Mexico white nodule | ecosystem: Host-associated > Plants > Roots > Nodule | place: Mexico: Nepantla... | reverse complement strand
CAAATTTGAAGCACTGCAAAGTTTGTTTTTGTTATGTTTTGAGAAGATTTGTTTTAGGTGGGACTTGAAATTAAGCCAAGGTGGAGATTTGTTGATTTTGGCTTAATCTCAAGTCCCACATCGATGGGTTCATTGTTTGGGAAGGAAGGAGGTTTGAGGGTTATAAATTAAACTCTCTTCCTTCAGTGTTAAATATCCCAATTTGTAATATCTTCTCCCATAATAATAAAAGTGAGTTGTTTTTGCTGTGCTCGGAGATTAGGCTAAATTGGCTGAACTCCCTTAACAATTTTCTGGTGTGTTTTTTCCTCTTTATCTCTTTTATTATTTCGCTTTATTTATTCAATATTATTTGTCGGGTAGCTCTGTTAGGGTTCTGTTTTAGTGGAAAAATTACCCATTTTTCCCAACATCTCCATCCTTCAACTTTTCATTTGCTCTTTCTAAATCACAAAAATTCCCAACTTCACGTCTCTTGTGCTCCTCATGTACGCTCTTGTTACTCTTGTTTTCTTTCATCTTTTCACCTTTTGTTAGCTTCAGGTTCTATAGTTGTTCCCTTTCCTCTATTTTTTCTTTGAAACCTTGTGTTAATAGTGCACTAATTCATGGACTATTACTCCATTTATCCTTGCTACAAACTTGATATACACTACAAGAAAAACATGAAATAGAAACCAATTTTAGAGACAAAAAATAATCAGTTGTTATAGTAACTAAATTAGAGACCATTTTAGAAACTAAAAAAAATAATTTCTATTATTATTAAATGATTTCTAAATTGGTATTTAATTAGCTACCAAGTTTTTAACTACCAATTATTTAAATTCTAAATTTAGTAACAAAAACATTGGTTGCTAATTAGATACCAATTTAAAAACCATTTAACAATAATAGAAACTAATTTAGAAACTAAAATGGTCTCTAATTTAGTCAGTATAGCAAATAATTATTATTTTTTTTTTTAAAATGATTTTTATTTCATGATTTTATTGAAGCATTCAGTATTGAATAAATTTGAGAGTATTTGAGAGTAAACTTGTTATATTATGGCTTTTCTTTTTTGTCTACTATATTTATTTGCTAAACAATTTCAACCCTCTATTTATTTTATTTAATTTTTATTGTTAATTTTTATGATTTAAAAACAAATTTTGAATACGGTTTGATTAGATTAACGATTAGATCTGTTAAGAAATGACATTAACTAATTTTTTTATATATTAAATAGTCTAACATTACGTTAAACCATGTACACAAAAATTATTTTAATATGATTGAGGAATGAAAATAGTCACCCTACACCCTACATAGAATAACTCAAACAATGATGTTAGTTTAAGTATACTAAGTAAGGTATAATGTGACCGATCTATATAATGCTTGTTTTGTACTTTTTGAGTTTCCTCTGAATTGATAAAAGTAGTGTTAGTGTATAGACAAGAGAAACGGCACAAAAGGATATATATGGTTATTATTTGTGGGACTCACATGATCTATGGCTGCATAAATTGCTGCTCCTCATTGGTTTATTTGAGATTGCAGCAATAATCATCACACAATCCTTCTATTATAAGACAGACGCCAAATCTTTGATAGGTCCCTTTCAAATTAAAGATATTTCCTCGAAATAGCTTACATTTCTTATTTACAAAATATTATTTTAATTATAAATCTTATTAATATAAAAGGATTTGCGTTAAAATAATTTCTTTATTAGTAATTTTTTTTTATAAACAATAACAAATATATAAATGTGAACCACTTATCAACCCTTATACAAAAAATATATAATCCAACGTCTAAGAGGACCCTCCAAATTAAACCGGCAAAAACACATTTCACACTAAGAACCTAAAAATATAAAAAAAAAAAAAAACATCAAATAACCAAACGAATACATTCCAAAGGTTCCAAACACCAACTGGAAAAGGAAATCGAAGCAATGTGCAATTTTGCAGAAATCTAAGACCAAACATTTGCTTACTTCAAAGTACAAACTTCAGTCGCGTCCCTGTTGAAAATAATAGAATTTTTGTGATTTCATATTTCCCCCACGACCCCCCACCCAAATTGTATTCCACACTTCATTAATCAAATCAAATAACGTATTCATCCTAAATTGAGCAAAGTTCGACTTAGGGTCATTGTGAGACACAAACGACAATCTCAGTCACTCGAAACAGAGACACCAAACCCGCCAAACAAAATCACAGTTAAAAAATAAGTGACGATATAACTCTTCCTCCTTCCCACACAAACTTTCTAACCATACCTCCGTCTCAGTAACCTTTTTAAACAACCTCTCATTATAAATGTTCCGGCATCCATCACAAGTACATTTTATATAAATATAAAAATAATATATTTTGATTCACGTTACTAAAACACTGAAAACAAAATCTATATAGAATCAAACATGTGTTAAACTCCAGAAAAAGATTAAACATAATGAAATTTTATTAAGTAAATTACGCTAAACATTCTTAAGATCTAGTAAAATTTCACTGTTTTCTTTACATCAACATTTTTATAAGCAAATATAAACTCAATCTTTTCTTATAAATAAAATTTAATTTTGTTTTCTTAACATCAACATTTCTTATAAAAAAAAGTTATGATGTAATTCTTTTAAACAGTAAAAATTTAGTGTATTGTATAAAAGGTTATAGTGTAATTTTTTTTAAACAGCAAGTTTAATGTAAAAATCAAGGAATTAGACACAATTAATATGTTAAACTCAAGGTTAAAGGTCAAATTGGTCCTGTATCTGCAAAATAAAGCGTTATTTACTCCATTTTTGTTAATAAAACAATCAAAAACTACTTTTTTTAAATTGAATATAGTAAGATCATTATTTGTGCTCTAAATTAAACATGTTAATACAAATTTCAAATTATTTGAACGATGAAATCATTATTCAGAACACCTTTTGAAGCATGCCATAACTATTTTGTTTACAATGACTTATTCTCATTCCGTTTCAAACTCTATCTTTATGCCCTGAATTGTGACAAGTCCTTTTCCATATTTTGGCACCAACGTCACCACAATACTATCATCATTTTCAGCTTCCAAATCTTCTAACAAATCCGTTAATCCCACTCTAAAACAGGTTTTCACCTTCATGCTTTTGTGCAAATGAGTATGTGGCAAACTCACAAAGCTTCCTGCAAACTCACTATTGCTTGCTTTTATCACCTCGTCATCTTCGTCGTTGATAAACACATCAAACTTCACAGCTTTATCCCTTCCAAACTCAATCCCATCAATCACCAACACTTCTTCCTCTTCTTCCTTCTCCTCCTTGCTCCTCAACAGCTTTGGCCTTTTCACAACTATGCTTACCTTTGAATCCAAACTCAGAGGAAACCTTACACTGCTTGACGTAGTGGTCTCAGCAGCCCGTGCTGCAGTAACTCCAAAACTTTTTGCCAATGCCACCTTCTTAGCTTTAGACATTCTGGGCTTAGGCTTCTTCTTGAGCCATGGAAGATCAATATCTTGGTAAACATACCCCAAATTTCTCGTGTCAAGGGAATCTTTCACCTTTACACGCACAAGGTTCTTGTTTTCATCATAGAACAAAAAGCTAGATTCTAGCCAATCAGGATCAGTGAAATCCCTTCTTTTCCCACCTGGTATTGTTTTCCATATGCTCCACACTCTATCCACGTTGGCATGGTGAGCATAGAAAATAGGGTCTTTGCCAGCTGAATAGAAGACTCCCATGTCCTCACGGTTAGGCTCTCGGGGATCACCACACCAAGAGTGAACTGGAATATGAGGAACATGCTCTAGGCTCCCAGCACCAGGGTCAGGATCTGAACCAGCACGATAAGGGCTTCCAAGGAAGAGCTTCGGGAGTTTCCCACCCGAGACAACGTTCCTATACATTATAGTAAGGTTACTAGAGATTTGGTCAGCAACACTTTCACTCTGGTTGGGATTGTTATCGTCCTTTCTGTTATAATCTAGGTCTATAAGAGTTGGTGGTTGATGAGAAAGATTCCTGCGAGGGTCATATAAAGGGGAGTTTTTATCTGTGAAAAGGGAAGGCATCGTCATGCCACCTTTAGGGTGGTCCCAGTTCCAAAATGGAATAGCAAAAGTTGGGTCACCAATCAAGCTTCCCAATATTCTCTCATAGAAATAAAGGTAAAAACGATGGTAAGGGAAGAATAGCCAGGAGTTGTGGACTTGTAAGTCAAGGTCAGGAAACCCAACTTGGTGATAGGCACCATTGCAGTAAGCACAATGGATATTAGCTTGTTGGATGAAACTACGAGGGTCTTCAGAAGGAAGACCTTTCATGATACTGAGAGCTTCCTTGTACTTGTCTCGGTAGATATCATCCACTAAATGAGCACCTGGTCTAACCCTAAGGGGTGTTCTAGGTGGAAACTTGAAATCTACAATGGTGGAAGATTTTGGAGGGCAACAATCCGTGGATTCTGCACCTCTTGGTAAATCTGGGGGGCCACAACTTTTGAAGTCAGGGGAAGTTGGAGCAGCAATGGCTATATTGTTTGGAAGAGTGGAAGCACCATAGAGTCCTCCAAACCCAATCAGAAGGTCCCTCCTGTTTTTTGCAGCTACAGAGTTGTGTGATGGTTCTCCTTCTTCGCTTGGTATAGTGTTGTTGTGGTTAGTGTGGCATGAGACTTTGCAAACATAGTGGTGTTTTGGTTTGGTATGTTTGGTGAAGGTGGAAGAAGATGAAGAAAGGGATATGGGGAGTGTGGAGATAGAGAGCATGATATTAATCGCTTATTCCTCTTGTGGCTCCTAATTCTCTACCATACTTTTCACTTTTTAAAGAGAAATTCTGCACATGCTTGGGTTGCAAAAATGAAAAATAAAAAAAATTATCATACACTAAATATTAACATTTTGTAATAGAATTTATAATAGAAAATGCAAAATGTTTCAAATATTAAAAAAAATATAAATTTTTATAAATAATTAAAATATTAATATTTATTGAACATGTACGGGGAAGCATGGGTTGGGTGTCAAATATTTTTGAATAAAAAAATAGTGACATTGACATTCAGCAAATTGGCCTGCGTATCCTCTTCCTAAGAATAGCGCTTTCAAACTTTTCTTATGTGTAAAGACAAAATTTAATACTTTTCTATCTTTCATTCAATTCTTATACAAACTATTATAATAACAATAAATTTACTTCTCTATTATTTTACAAAATCAATATTACAGTACCAACATTTTTCACCCTTAAATTATTTTTTTTTTTCCTTTTCACAAACTAATTACGTTTTAATCCCAAAAAATTTAAGTATTTATTTTAAAATTTTGTTGTGCATGATAATTTATTTCTTCAATATTAATATAAAATTACACTTTATATTTTCACTCATTTTATACTTCCTAATGCGTTTTTTAAATCATTCCAAAAAAAATTCCACCAAGAATAATAAATATCCACACAATTTTAATTTTTTTCTATTTTATAATTTTTAAATCTTCTACAAATCCCAATTGTATTCCACCTTACATAATTCTTTATTTTCTTCCATCTCTCAAACCAAATAAAAACTATTCTCCTCAATTTTAATTAATTATTTTAATAAACATTTTACCTTCAAAAATAATTATCCATTTTTCCTCTCCTTTTTTCTTAATAAGAAAGCAAAAATCTTTCTAAAAATCAATTTTCAGATAGTCTTATTCTAGTGAGGTGTGTGACGCTGGAAAAGGAGAAGGAAGGTGGGAGTTCGGTTCTCACTAAATTTTGCACTGGTTCTAGAGTAAATTTTGGAAAATTTTCACAATTTAAATATCTATTTAAATATTTTTTATAATAGGTTTTCAAATACAGAAACACATTAAAAATTAAATATATGAAAAGGAAAAATAAGATAAAGAAATTATGAGGAAATTAGATGAGAGAAGAGTGAGACATAAAAGGTTAAAACCCTGAAAAGCCAACATCTTCTACCTAATAGCCATGGTTTTGTAGTCGAGATGAGAGACACCAAAATATTATAAAGATGCTGTCTGTCCTTCAAATTAAGTTGTGAGACAGTGATTTGAATTTTAAATAAGAAAAAACAAAAAGTCTTAGTTTACTTGTATGACTTCTATAAAAATAAAACAAAACAAAAATCGTGCTTACAGATATTATTTACTCGTTTTTTTAATTTTTTTTTAAGTTTAGTTATTTCAGTAAATTTGAGTAAAAACTACATTTGTATAATAAAAAAACTAATTGTTTAAGTTATAGATATTCTATATTCTTTTAAAATAATAATAATAATTGTACTGGTAGGATCCGTACGACCGAGATCATGTCTCGACAAACCGATCGACACCAAAAATATCATTACGCTTAAGTGGGATTAATAAGGCTAATCAGTAGTCAAATGTATTCCTAAACAAGACTCAACTCCATGATCTGACCAAATAAGAAAATATCTATAATAACCATAAAAAAGACATAAAATCCAAGAATCATGTACCTCATATACACTGCTCAGGATACCAAGTGTCAAAATACTTAATTTTGACTTGAGCGTCAGAGTGCCTTTTGCAGGTACCATTTGAGCCTAGACCTGTGGAAACCGAAAAGTTGAGAAATGAGGGAGGAGTAAGAAGCCCACTTCGAGAGGAAGGAAGGAAGAGTTAACTAGCCGACCGAGGAGTACTGCAATTGTTCTCTTAGTTCCAACTCCGTTCGAGAACAATTGGCATCCACCATGGAGCCGAGAGAATCAACTTGGAAAAGAGAGTAGATGGTATCAACCTGAAGCATGACTGATGTTTGAAGCATAACAGATGGTATTGTTCATGTCTCTGCATAGAGAGATGACTGAGATGAAGAGAAGAAATGAGGAGATCATTCAAAAAAATGAGGACGAGATCCTAACTCTCCGAAAGAAGAACGAAGAAATGTAAAGGAAGTTCGGGGAGGGGGACCTTCTGTTGGACCGACCTGTCGGGAGGTCCTTCACCACCCCCACCGGCCCCAAAATTGTTTAGGAGCCGAAAGACAAAATTCACACCCAAGAGGTTAACGGCAAGTCCTATCTTAACAAGTCGATCCCCATGGCCGGTACTTTGGACTCTCTCTGCCGACACCCTTTTACTGACTCCATAATCGAAATACCACTACCGGACAAGTGGAAAGGCTTCAATAGGGATCGTTATGACAGCACGACTGACCCGGACGAGCACATAAACACATACACCATGCACATGAGTTTGTAAACCACGGACGATGTGATCCTATGCCGAGTGTTCCCCACATTGCTGAAAGGAGAAGCTTTGAGTTGATTTATGAAACTCCTCCAAACTCCATTGATTGGCTTGAGACACTAGTATCCAAGTTTGAGATACAGTTCGCCACAGCAGACTGCACCATCTGAACTCCATCGCCCTGGTCAGCATTCGCTAGGAAAAGAAGGAGTCACCGAGGAAGTTTGTGGACAGGTTTGGAAAAGTGGTCATGAGCATCCGAAACCTGATCCCGGATATAACAATGCATCATATGCTCACAGCCTTGCATTCGTGACCTTTCGTTGATAGCTTGTGCATGCAACCGGGTGAAAGCTTGGACGGGCTTAGGTAGTATCCACAAGTTTATGCAGCTGGAGGAGTTGAGAGAATTCAAATATCAGGCCCGAGTGGAAGCCAGTGAAGATATATTTGTTAATTATTGTTAGTTTCCAATAATGAATATTGGTTTGAGCATATATTTGGCAATGTATTTAAAAATAAAAGAATCTCAAATAGCTTTGACTTTCTTCTAAAAATAATACACATCAAAGAGATTGTTAAATAATATGTTAAGCGAAATATGATAACTTACTTCAATATGTTGATATAAAAATTCTTTAAAAAGAGAGTAAACTAGTTGGAATACTCTACTATAACACCTTATTCCAACTTATATAATCCAGATTCATATTTTAAATTATATAATTAGAAATATAGTTACAAACTCAAATTGGCAGTCTCCCTTCCTCACAGTGAGAATATAGTTTAGAGTATCACTCGCCGTTTTCTCTATCCCAAACCTTTCATTTTTCTAATTTGAGTATTTCAATAGCTTTGATAATTAGAAAACCGACATATCAGCAAAATTTCCTTCACATTCCCACTTGTGTTCACTTTTCTGCGTATAAAAAACTTAAATAGACGTTAAAATTAAGACTATTATTCTTGTTATACTATTATGTTCACAACACAACATTCTTCATATTTCTTCGTCAAGCTTGAATATTCTGTGCGGCATTTACGATGTCTGAAAGAAAATACAAAATGTAGAATAAAAAATAATTGCCAAATTTCCCAATAAAAAATAATTGCCAAATTTCCCAATAAAAAATAATTGTAAAATTTCCCAATAAAAAATAATCACACTTTTACTATAACAGATGTCAAATACATAAAGCCCATAGCGACTTAGCTTTTACACGAGAATTTAGAAAGCCTTGAATTGAGTGTAGACTACGCGATAGGCAAATCCCTAAGCAAAATTATTAGCAATCAATGTTTGAACTAATTTCCCCCTCATCCCGGGATAAATAAAATATAACCAAAATCTGAGCACAATTGCTCCATACCTAATTTAGACAAAGTAAATTCTCCTCACTTGTTTGTCTTTCTTCCTTTCACTTGTTTCTCTAAACTTCTAAGCCTTTGACTAATAACAGAAGAAGAAGATATCCTTGTATTTGAATGTTTTAAAGGTTCATCACGTATTACTGAGCTTGACTCACTTGTTGCGGAGGTAGCTTGTTTTAGAGCGGGAAATATAGAAAAGGGCGATTGCGGACCACTGGTGGGGACTGTAACAGGTATTTCAGGAATACCCAATGTTTTCTTTACACCAGGAACTTTAAGAGCTGTAAAATAAGAGAACAAATAGGGATTAGAAAAAAAAAACAAAGTGCATAAAAAGGATCGCATTGTGTTTGTTTTATACAGTTCAGAGAGGAAAAACAGATCTATTTGTTAAGAGAATTTTGGTCCTCTAGTTTTTTTTTTTTTTTTAACTCAGCTTAAACCCACCCATCGGGGGAATAATTTCATCATCATAGAAAAATGACATGAATTTAATCGTTAAATCTCACCATTCGAATATAAGGAAATTTTGACAGCATGTTCCATGACTACAGAATTAAATCTATGTCAAATTTACTCCTTTTCAAATAAAATTTTAGTCCTCTAATTCCAGTCCAACCAATAACATGAACAGAATCTAGACCAAGCTGAATGATTTACAGTAAGTGTACCGATACGCACAGGTAAGATGCTATCTACTAGATAAACTAATCTTGTTCTTGATCCTACAATTTGGATTAAGTAAATTATCCTAGGGGTAATAATAAGGGAACTAAATATTATTACAATAAAAAAGACCATAATATTGACAACCTAGAGAAAATATTCCAGACAAAATGGTATGCAAGTTATGCATGTGTTTTGAAATTAAATGCAAATAAATAAATACGTAATGACTAAAACAGAGGATAGAAATACTCTGAAAAGTCTAAAGATTGAGAGAACAAAACATAACCCTAATGAGATCATTGTTTTGTAGGATGATAATTTTGACTGGAATTATGATCATTTTGGTGTAGGTCATGAAGCAAGCAGATTTACTAGAAGGGACTAACAACTAAATGAAAGTCAGTCAGGTAACATAAGATTGTAAGAGGCATTCAACTTCATTGATATGTTTAAAACATTAGATCAATTAGTAAAACTAAGAGTGCAATACGGTAACTTGTAAGTGCATCTTGGATTGTTTTGAATCATCATGGATACAGAGAAAAGCACTCAAAAAGAATACCAAGATTATGGAGCCATGGATTTTTCAATTACGTGCACTATACATTCTAGCCTACATAAATGCAATCATGATTCCCATGGTAGAATCAAGGCCCAAAGCAATATGCATTTCAAGAAATTCAGGTTTCTGCCTATTTAAGTGGTGAAAATAGGAAAAAGACAGTAAGATTGCACATAAAAATGTTCAAGAGCCTTACCAAGTCCATATACAAGTGAAAACAAATTTGACGTAACCCAGTAACAGAATATTGCCTGCACAATTATAAAGAAACACGAATTCAAAACTACATGGAATGACAAATGAAAGCGAACATGAAGCGGTAAAGAGAAAACTGGCAATCTCTCATTTCTTTCTCAATTAGCTAAACATCATTTAGATATTACAAACAAAATAAGCGCATAAACCTAGAACATGTGGATGGAATGTAGAAAATCAATATCTACATCTATAGCATATACAAGGCATGGGTCGCAAACCTTTGATTGCCAAAGATACCCTTCAATTTAAAGTAAATTAAAAATTAAATTTTATAAATATTAAGGCATCTCTTTTCAAATTAAAAAAGAGCATTTTCTAAGTTTTCAGAGTCAAATAGAATGATTCTGCTTAGTCAATACAAAATATTTGTTAGGTTTCCGAATATAATTCAAACATTAAATTTTCTGATTATTATGACCTGCCTTTCTGATAAAATAATAATAATTGAGTGACCAAGAACACAATAAGGGAGGAAAAGAAAAACCTTTGGAGATCCAGGAAAGAGAAACACCCTTAAAACAACAAGGACTGAAACTCACAGAAACCAAGAAACTATATTTGTAGTCCCAGACAACATAGAAAGAGAGAAGTTTCTGTTTGATAATTTAGTCATGGTTTTATGCACCAGACACAAAGAGAGAAGAACAAAAAAGATGGGGAAAGAAAGAGGGGAATGGAGAGAGAGGAAGACAAACCTATTACGTAGAGGAGAAATCATACAATAGAGAGGCAACAAGGAGGAAGAGAGGGTTACCCAGCAAAGGCAGATAGGAGGCTAGGTTAAACGTAGAGGTTTCACAAAACTTAAAACTCAATTGAAATTTTTTTTTCTGTTTTGAAAAGAAAGGTAAAATGGTTTTCAAATTACCCCTTTTTTGTCAACTGGGGTTGCTTAGAAATAAAGTTTGAATAAAAAACTAACTCACAGCCACCCAAAACGGGACCTTGGTTAGAATCACAAATCTAATTCAATTGGACAAGTCAGCAATTCAGATCATGTGATTAACTACATGTGACTTTAAGTTGTGAAAAGCTTGGATGAAACAGTGCAATTCCATATTACCCATATGAAACGTACAACAATAAAGCAATTTGCTATGTTTACCTTTCTGCTTTTCTTTAACTAATTTTCATAAAAAAGAATTGAAAAGTCAACTAAATTTATGTGGTTTACCAAAAAATGAAGGAGCAACCAAAAGCACTCTATTTAATAATTTGTTTGCTCTCGTTTTTCTGAAATGGTTTCACACATGTATCATTCATTCTCTGCATTGTATATAGCAATTTATACTGAAACTTCAGACAGAACTACTGTTTCTTTCCAAGTTCATCCAACAATTATTTCAAATGCAAAAGCAAGTGTAAGCAAAGGACAGGTGTTCTTCTGAAAAAAAAAACTAAGCTAGGATAGTTTACCTTCGGAAATCCCATGGTGAAAGGAACTGTAAGAACCGCAAGACCCCTGGAGACATTTTTCATGGTGCTAGCCACAGGATTTCCTTCCATCCCTTCTTGCATATTACACTAAGAGACAGTATGAAATCAATTAGTCCAAATTGGAATTAATGTATCAGACTCAAAAAACATTTAATCATGAATGATGAAAGTCAATCTAGAAAGAATTATTACAAAGTAGAAAGTTTCTGAAGCAAAAATGCTTACCTCTACCGTTATTAAGAATGACAATGCAGTCAAAACTGGAAGAACGTACAAGGTATCTGGAGTTGAGAGATCAGTAAACCAATAAGCTCCGCCATGCTTGAATGAAGGCACTTTTTCAGCCATATTTGATATCTATCTTGAAACACAAAAATGAGAATGGATAGAAACAATATAAAAGCTCTTCAGACTCTTGCAACTAAGTAAAATATTAAATTGAAACAGCTTACCGCAAGAAAAAAACTAACAAAAATAGGGCCTTGAATAAAGAGTCCTTTCAATGGAGTAAAAGGGCTCACACCATATCTGCAATTGTCAAAACCAAAGGAAGAAAATGTTTAGTCAAACAAAATATCCACAAACTGAGAAGTTTGACTTATACTCGAAACCTATGGAGCACTGACTCCAAAACTGACATAAAACATGGCTAATGTTTAATATATATGACACCTTTCATGCATACACACACTCTCTCTATGTGTGTGTGTAATTAACACAATTTCAAATGAGAATTAAGATTTACATAATTAACACTATAAAAACAAACTAAGTTTCACATTTTTCTATAATAACAACTTTCAATAGAATTCTAAGAAACATATCTCTTTATAGTTAAAATAACTAGTTATGTTTTGTGGACATAAACCTCAAAACAAGCTTCAAGTCTTGCATTATTTATAAAACAAGTTATTTTCTTTTAATTTGCTTTTATGTTTTTATGATACTAATGTCTAGGAAGTCATGAGCATTGTAGGTGTCAGTTTACTTTCTCTACTCATGCTGAAGTCAATTGAATAGGAGTCCAAGATGTGTCAAAGTGGTATATGAGATATGAAGCCCCAACTTCAACACAAACACGAGACAAACACCAAGAGATAGCTAATATCCAAAATATAGGACATGGCACATAGCTAATGTTTCTTATTATTGTATCCATTCTTTATTATAAATAAGAGTACTCATGTATTTACAATTACCAACTACCTTCTATACATGGTATCAAATTTCTAGGTTTTTCACCTTCCTTTACTTTGCCCCCCACATAGTGGCTTGCCATTGTCCAATGTCCCACTATCTTCTTCGACGTGAACCACCACTGACGCTGCCACACAACCAGAATTGACATCCTCCAATGACCAGTTTTGTCCCCGACACGCTACTTCTCTTTCGAAGGGGGCCTTCCTTTGACAACTCTTCCACCAAGCTCCTCCACTTCCAATGACTTTGTTTTGTGGCTCTTTGGTTGTATTTAGATTAACATGGTTTTTTGTGGTTGTTCGTGAATCCAACTCTTTCCTTTTTTTTAACAATATTGTGTGTTTAATGGCTACTCCCACTTCAGTTGACTTTGATGTGACCTTCACCAATGTCCCCCTCCTAACATGTGAAAAACTAACAAGAACAGCCAACTACCATCCCTAATTGCCTCATTGGATTGTTCCACTCTTATGCCCTTTATAAAGATGCATAGACATTTCACAACCAATGTGGATAATTCCTAACTTGTTGCTTTTGTTGGACTAACATCTAACCTTGTTGCAATTCGAAATCAGATTTCATTAAGACTAAGTGCTCCTACCTACGACAAGTTTAAGAGCAGTTGATGTCTCACCATTCAACATACTGCATCCTCTTTCACAACTATCGAGTGATGCTTTTGACTTTGTCTTACAACCATCCCATCATTGCTCAGGAGTCGAGACCAAGGGCAGTTTATATACTCTTTCTTCCTCCAACCCACTGAGGCGCCTTTTAAGGACAAAACTTTGACGAAGCACCGACCTCCAAAGCGGACAATACCTCGAATGAAGTGATTGACCCTAAGGATGCTATCTCTCAAACTTGAGGTCGGAACAGTTACTAGTTGTCAATTTAATTTAATCTCTATCTCTATTAGTAAATTCATCCATACTATTGATATTTATGTCTTGTTTGTTAATAATTTCATTCTTGCAAAGGATCAACACATTGGACGAATGTTTAGAGCAATATGAGTCTGGAAGATTATACAACTAACACCTCCAACTGCCTATGTCTCATCTACCTCTATTGCTCTTAAACATCATCATGAGCACCTGAAGGTAGAGAAATTGTGCTTACTTCTACCTATATTTTCCAATGTTAAGTCCATGTGAGTTGTGTCAATTTGGTAAACACATGTGTACAAGTTATGGTACTTGTGTCAATAAATGTGTGCATCTATTCAGGGACATTCAAAGCAGTGTAGTAGATCATTATATAGTAAGGGGAGCAGCAAGAAAGCATTTATCCAATAATTAAGGTTTACTTTCAAGAATATCTCCATCCAAGACATCAATGGATAGGAGTGTGGTAACCCATTTCACCTAGTACTCAATGCAGGCTCTCCCTTGACAAAGACCCAAGCAAAGTGGTTAGGTCTTTTACTATGGCTCAAGCGGGGAAGATTCCTCAGAGGTCTGAAAACGAAGAAATTGATACAAAACAATGGCTTGTGCCCTTGTTTCACTTTGCATTAGTTCACTTTGATATTTGGGATCTCAATCGATCCTCTAATTGCCTATTCACATTTGCCCTTGTTGCTCTTAAACATCATCTTGAGCACCTAAATGTGGAGAAATTGTGTTTAGTTCTTCCTAAATTTTCCAATGTTAAGTTCTTTTCATGAGTTGTTTCAATTAGGTAAACACATGTACAAATTATGCTACTAGTGTCCATAAATGCGTTGTATCAAATTTGCATTAATTCACTCCAATTACCTAAGTCTCATTTGCTTCTATTGCTCTTAAACATCATCTTGAGCACCAAAATGTAAGAAAATTGAGTTTATTTCTTCCCAAATTTTCCAATGTTAAGTTCTTTTCATGTGAGTTGTTTCAATCACATAAACATATGTGAACAAGTTATGGTGTGTCACATTTGCATTAGTTCACTCCGATATTTGGGATCTTAGTCGAGCCTCCAATTGCTTAAGTCTCATCTGCCTCTTTGCTCTTAGGCATCATCTTAAAAGCACCAAAATGAGAAAAATTGTGTTTACTTCTTAGATGTTCAATGGTAAATCCTTTTCATGTGAGTTGTGTCAATTAGGTAAACACATGTGTACAAGTTGCGTAATTGTGTCAATAAATGTGTTGTGTCATATTTGCATTAGTTCACTCTGATATTTGGGATCTCAATCGTGCCTATTCAACACTTGGATATTCTCATTTGGTTACATTTATAAATTATGTGTACGGTTGTTATGGGATTTTTCTAACAAAATATTGTTTTGAAATTCAAAATCACTTTCACTCATCAATTAAAATTTTACAAATTAATAATACAAAAATAATATTTGTCTTCCCAATTTCAATATTCCTAAAATCAGGAGATTTTTCATTAGACATCATGTGACCATGTGTCATAATCAGTGTTGTCAAACTCGTAACTCGGAGGTGGATCGGAGAGGGAGAAAAAACTCGTAACTCGGGGATCGTAACTCGACTCGGAAGAGTTACTATTCGAGTTACTATACATAAGATAATTAAAAATACATTCATAATTCATGAAATGGTTGCAATACATAACATAATTT
>Ga0123342_1006959_pt1 | contig 15297 bp, 13 predicted proteins | sample Turbeawhitnodule_FD_89960 | JGI IMG/M metagenome (GOLD analysis project Ga0123342, IMG submission 89960) | Root nodule microbial communities of legume samples collected from Mexico - Turtle bean Mexico white nodule | ecosystem: Host-associated > Plants > Roots > Nodule | place: Mexico: Nepantla... | reverse complement strand
TAGTTTTAGGACAGGTTTTTACATTCCTTTTGCAGGTGTGAGCCTTGTATGTGCTCTAATTTCTTGTACACGGGTTGGGACACCCCTAAAGTGTCCCTCTTTTAATTTCATTAATTCTTTGCCCAAAAAAAAAATATATCAGTGACTTAAAACTTAAATAAGCTAATAAAAATTAGTTTTAGGAATTTATAATTTAAATTAAAATAAGTTTGGAAGAATAATTGTGTGTTAAATTGGTTTTTACACATTAGGATGATAAAGTAGACATGAAAAACTTATTAACAAGACGTATAGGTCATATTTATAAAATCAGAATGTATAATTATTTTGGAATATTAAATTGTCACCGACCTAAAATAATTATTTTGGAATTTTTATTTGGGTACATAACGATATGATTCAACTGGATAACATAAAAAAAAAACGCATCTAGATCTAGTCCTCTCTCGTTGAAGCGAAGCTGCATAAAATAACTGTCCAATGTCTCTGCTTTATTCATGGAAAATTGAAACGAAAACATTCTACCTTTGTTTCTTCTGCTCCTCCTTTGAACCCTTCGTAGTTACTTTCATTACAAATTTGATACACTGATAGCTTCAAAAAATGGTGGCCACAAGCACAGAAGAGTTGGAGGCAGGAATAGTTCCTAGCTATGACCGAAGAAGTGAACTCAATGCATTTGATGCTTCAAAGGCTGGTGTCCAAGGACTGGTAGAAAATGGTGTCAGAAATGTTCCACCTATTTTCCATAGCAGAAGCTCTAATCTCAGTGAAGACTTCACCACAGAATCAAACTCAAAATTTACCATTCCCACCATTGACCTCACAGGCATCCATGAGGACCCTACTTTGAGAGATGATGTTGTGAGAAAAGTTAGATATGCATGTCAGAACTGGGGCTTCTTTCAAGTTCAAAATCATGGAATTCCAACTCATGTTTTGAATGAGATGATCAAAGCAATTTGCAGGTTTCATGAACAAGATGCTAAGGTGAGGAAAACGTACTACACACGTGATTTGACCAAGAAAGTTATGTATCTTTCCAACTTTAGTCTTTACCAAGACCCATCAACTGATTGGAGGGACACACTTACATTTTTCTTGGCACCTAATCCACCCAAAGCTGAAGAGTTGCCTGAAGTTTGTAGGTTTGTGATAATATTGTTTTCAATATTGGTCTTTGGACTCGTGATTTCAATTCATGAATAATTTCTTAGGATAGTCTCATATATATTGATGATGATATCTACACAACAATTTTAGTTTGGTGATGGGAAAACTTATGTTCTTCAATTGCAGAGATATTGTACCTGAGTACTCAACAAAAGTAATGGAACTTGCTTCTACTTTGTTTGAGTTGGTGTCTGAGGCTCTTGGGCTTGATCGTTTGCACCTTAAAGAAATGCAATATGAAGAAGGGCTTCTTCTTATGGGTCACTATTACCCAGCATGCCCTGAGCCAGAGTTAACTATGGGAACTACCAAGCACACAGATGGTGACTTCATGACAATACTTTTGCAAGATCAAATGGGTGGTCTTCAAATTCTGCATGAAAATCAATGGATTGATGTACCTGCAATGGATGGAGCTCTTGTAGTGAACATTGGAGATCTTCTGCAGGTGAGTTGATCATGCATGAACAACATTTTAAATACTTTCCTTTAGCTGAGCATAAAGTACAACACTCTGATTAACTAAGGTGGATTTTTCAGCAAATAATGTGTTAGTTTGAAATGCTTACTCCATGAGATAGAATTGGAAAGAGAGACTTTAGATAGGAGAGGTGGAAAACTGTAACAACCAGTACTCAAAATAACACCTTATGATATTGATATAATGCATATTGGTGTAATTTAATACCAAGTACTAACATTATTTCTGTTTATATCAGTATAAGCACAAGTGTCAATGCACAAGCTCATTGATATGAAAACAAAACAAGTAAAAGGAATTAGGAATTTCAATTAGATGACTATTGATTCAAAATAATGTTTCTAGGACAACCTACAGCTATTCTACGAGCCTACAAGTTATAAGAGAATATGGGTGCAGGAAAGTCGTTAGATTCCTAGATCTTGGTAACCTTTATGTCTAACTATCAAATCTAAACATGAGTATACAGACACCAAAATAAGAGTGAAAGATAAGTTACAAACTTCCAACTTTTAAGATTCAATCAAGTGAAATGGTTTCAAGGACAATTACAAACTGTCATGCTTCAACTGAGTTTCTATATAACTACATATTTAATAAGTTTAAGGATTAATTACAGTTTTGTGGTATTTTTTGTGTGCAGGTAGTGAGTAATGACAAATTTATCAGTGTTCAACACAGAGTTTTAGCAAACAATCTGGGTCCAAGAACATCAATCGCATCCTTTTTTGGAATTGGTGATCAGTCACCACAGGGTCTCTCAAAAGTCATTGGTCCAATCAAAGAACTGTTATCTGAAAACAATCCACCAGTGTACAGAGAAACTTCTTTAAAAGACTACCTGGCGCATCAACACTCAAAACGCCTTGAAGCTTCCTCAATATCATTCTTAAAGTTGTGATTATGTGCAAATTCATGCAACACTTAATATTTAAGAATGACTTGTGCTTTTTGGTACAAGGGCAAAGATTCAAGAACTGAAAACTAAGTTATATTGCATGCTTTGAAAAAAAAAAAAAAGTCTCTGTTCAGACTACAGAAATAAATTATGTACCTTTGGTTTTATAATCTAAGCTCAAGCTTAATGCCATGCACAGTTGATTACACTGTATTACTAATTTGCACTTAAAAATTTGCAAAAGCCCGTCTAGCTCAGTTGGTAGAGCGCAAGGCTCTTAACCTTGTGGTCGTGGGTTCGAGCCCCACGGTGGGCGAAATATTTTTGGTTTTTACCAATATAAAATTAATATTTTTCTATCTGAGGATAGGATTCTTTCAAATTGCGACCTTACGTGTAAAACCACTGAAGATTTATACACGCGAATCAAGCTTCTATATGTCCTCTTTCTTTAGCACAAACACTCAAACTTTATTGGTCACAGACTACAATTATATATGTTTTGAAAAACTCCAAAGAAAACATTCTTCATTCTCTTTTCCATATACTTACTCTTCAATCCTGATGTTTTGAACACTTGATAGTTACATTCTTACTCATATTTGATGCATAGATAGTCTCTCAGAATGGTAGTCACAAGCACGCATGAGTCAGTGGTAGAAACATTTTCAAGTTATGACAGGAAAAGTGAACTCATGGCATTTGATGATTCAAAGGCTGGTGTTCAAGGACTGGTAGAAAATGGTGTGGAAAAAGTTCCACGTATGTTCTACTGTGAGCACTCTCATGATTATGGCTTTGTCAGTGCATCGAATTCAAAGATCAGTATCCCCATAATTGATCTCACTGGCATCCATGATGATCCTAATTTGAGAGATGGTGTTGTGGGAAAAGTTAGATATGCATGTGAAAAGTGGGGCTTTTTTCAGGTAATAAATCATGGAATTCCAACTCACGTTTTGGATGGAATGATCAAAGGAACTCGCATGTTTCACCAACAAGATGCAGAGGTGAGGAAAGAGTACTACACTCGTGATTTCAGCAGAAAAGTTGCTTATCTTTCCAATTATACTCTTTATGAAGACCCTTCTGCGGATTGGAGGGATACTATTGCATTTTCCTTGGCTCCTGATCACCCCAAAGCTGAAGAGTTTCCTGCAGTTTGTAGGTTTGTGATAATAGTTATACAACTTTTAGCATTATTTACACTTGCACATGCTACAATTTCTTGGGACAGTATCCAATTGGTCATGATATGATATCATTACACTGAATTTCTTGTTAAGGGAACATAGTAAATCTATCACTATTTTTCCCCAAAACTTTTGCAACTGAAAGTTTTCCTAATGTTGGAAAATTCTACATCCTCTTGATGTGCAACTTATCTATCTGATAGGCAACTTTAAGATGAAATGGAACATGATATTAGATCTTCTAGCTGTATGACCTATTTTTACCTCGATTCTAAAGGATGGAATATGTAGCACATTAGATTTATAACTCTTTTAGATGTAACTGTAATAATGTACTCTTGCAGACAAAGACTCTCTTAACTAATATTTCTTTTGTGTTTGATGAGTTAACACACTTGCAGAGATATTGTGATTGAATACTCAAAGAAAACAATGGTTCTTGCTTATGCTTTGTTTGAGTTACTATCAGAGGCTCTTGGCCTCGATCATTTTCACCTAAAAGAAAAGGGTTGTGCTGAAGGGCTACTTCTTCTGTGCAACTATTACCCTGCATGCCCTGAGCCTGCATTAACCATGGGAAACAAAGAGCACTCAGATGGTGACATCATGACAATACTTTTGCAAGATCAGATGGGTGGCCTTCAAGTTCTTCATGACAGTCAATGGATTTGTGTACCTCCCATGCATGGGGCTCTTGTAGTGAACATTGGAGATCTCCTGCAGGTGGGTTTTATTCATGCAGAAAATAACATTGTCATTCATCTCCAATTAATAATTTTGGTTTGATTACTTGTTTCATCTCTTGTATAATCCTTACATTTTAATCTCTACATTAAAAACTAGGCATCTTAGTTCAATATATATACACTATTTTTACTTGTTTCTGTTCTTACTAATACACTTTTAGTTTCTTTAGTTTTAAAAGGCAAAGATTAGAATAGATTAAAAAGTATATATATGCTTAGAGTTTAATAATAAAAAGTTTGTACATGTACATAGAATAAATGAGTAGTTAAAACAGTAATTTTCTTCAGTGAATATAGTTTGAAGTGGTACGTTGTAAGAGAGTTTTGGTTTATCCTTCGAATGTAGACGATGAAGCAAGCCCAAATATTAAAAACAAACTAACAAGTTGCTTAAAGTAATGTTGCTGTTCTATGTTACATACTGTGATTTAAACAGAACAAATTTTATGGGAATTTCGCTTGAAAATCTTAGAAATAACGAGGAATACATAATCTCCATTGCATTTATGCCATTTAGTCTTATACTTCTTTAGACTCAGTGTTAAAAATGCATCAGTGGTCATACATATCAAATATGAATTTACCAGTAATCACCAGTTTCACTGTTTTTCTGTGCAGCTTATGAGTAATGACAAATTCATCAGTGTTCAACATAGAGTTTTAGCAAATGATCAAGGCCCCAGAATTTCAGTTGCATCCTTTTTCAGAACAGCTATATCAAAAGTCTTTGGTCCAATAAAGGAATTGGTTTGTGAAGACCATCCACCAGTGTACAGAGAAATTTCCCTTAAAGATTACATGGCACATCGTTATGCAAGTGGCAGTGGAACCTCTGCACTACTGCACTTCAAGTTATGATACAATTGCTTGCAATCTTGATGTGTTTGGATATTAGAGTTTTTGAGGTTGTGTATTCTATTATTGGAACCTAAAATAAATTAGTTATGAGTTAATCATTATAGTTAGTTCTGTAACTATTTCAGTATCTATATAAAGAACACAATGATTTAAGAGTACTAGTTAAGAAATAAAATAAATAAATCTTCTATAAAGATGTGGAAATATATATTCTCTTATGAATTTTTAATATGTTCTTATATAATTTTCAACAAAAGAAATTCTCTTTTAATTCCTTAACCATTATTCCAAGAACACAAGTTAGCAGGACTATTATGCAACAGTTCATTGTAGATGAATTCAATAATTATTTTTCACAAATGGGAATTGAGTTCTTTCAACCAACTAAAATTTGTTTTTGGTTTATGTTATGTATGTATTTTAAGTCATTTTAATGGAAAAGTAATAACGAATATAGGTATTAAGATGAGTGGTTGATATGTTGCCCAGACAGTTGCAATCACTCAATGTAATAAAATTATAATTAAATGTATTTAGTTTTTTTTTATTCTTTAAATGTATAAATTGGTCAAATAACATAGAAATATACTATTTGTTCCCTCCAAGTCTTAATTTATGACGGGATGAACGTTGATTTTTTGTTTATTTATTTTTTCAGTAAAAAATTAATAAAATTAAAAAAAAAAGGATATTTCAGGTGTTCCAATCCTTATATAATTGGATTTTAGTACAATCTCCAATCCTACACTCCGAAGGAAGACTCAACACAGTATTAAAAAAAAACTTCAAAACAATATATCTAGCGATGTTGAACAAGGACAAATAAAAAGGGACATTCTGCTCATTCATTCAACATGCATTTGCTTTATGGTCTCATACATTATCCCTGCAACATCTTCCAAGTATCACTTTCCAAGAGGAACCTGCTAACAAGAACTTGAATTGTTGTTGTTTTTCCTTTCAATCTGCATAACTTTCCTCTTGATGGCTACTTTTCCAACCCGCACTTACAATGCCTCCTCACAATTCTACATTTGCCACCGGCAGCCTATTTAGCAGCATAACTAAATATCGAACAACACTTTCTTCTTTCACAACCTGCACCATAAAGCAAAACCTTTCCCTTTCTAGGCTAAGAGGCATATGAAAGTATTCCTACTAAGGAGATGGGACCTACAGAACACTTGAATGACTTTGTCTCCTTCCTTCCTTCGGGCAGACTCTCGGAGCTTCACTGTGATCCTTCTCATCTCGATGCTACTCCTTCGGGTCTCGGTCGCTCAGTTTCAGGTGAATTTCGAATGGGGTAACTGCAGAAGGCACTTCGACGCTCAAGTCAGTAAAAGGGGTATTCGGCAATCGGAGGTGTACAATGATAATGACGTACCTTGTTCTTGGAATGTGCGTTGTTTATATTATTTTAATGGGCTTACCTTATTGGACCAGATTAGTGGAATGGATTGCACTTAGGGGTGTATTACTTAGTTCTTAATGGTAGTTTAGCTTTACTGACCTTGATTTGAGCGTTAATGGTTTAAGTGTGTCGGTCGGCTTGCACGTCCATGCAGGGCTCGGTCAGCTCGGTCAAGGAGACCGAGTTATGGTATTTGGTCGTTCGGTCAAGGAGACCGAGTTATGCTTGCTCCAAGAGGGGTCATCCACATAGAGCGTCCATCCGGCCAACAGGTGTGGCAGCGGGGTAAGCTCAGTCGAGAAGTCGGTCAGGCACTGGGATTTGATGGCCTTTCTCAATTGATATCGGATGAGGGCGCATTCGGCTTGCCGTCAGGACTAGGACGAGAGTCACCTTTCGATCATCTGGTATCTCGTTTCGACCACATGGAGCGTCTGACTAACGAAGTATATCGGTCGTTCTTCGCTTTCGACCTCCTGTACCAACGCAACACTGATCACCTCCTCCGAGACTGCCAAATACACCAGAATGGGCTGGTCAGGCATTGACTTTTGGATGACCGATGGAGATGTTAGAAAATCCTTTAGTTGCTTTAAGATTTCCTCGCATCTATCATCCCAGCTGAACTTGGTTGCCTTCCGAAGTAGGTGCACCATCGGTTTTGTTCGTTCGACCAATCGAGGGACGAACCTGGAGAGGGTTGTTAGACGCCCTAGGAGTTGTTGTACCTTCTTGATGTTCTTCGGACTCCTCTGTTAGAATATATGGCCTTAAACAAGAGGGGGTGAATTGTTTAAGAGGGGTTTTTGAAAACTTTTTCAGCTGGAACAAAATCCTTTGTGTGAATCCAGATCAGAATGTCAGTTAGCCAAGAATTTAAGCACAAAACAACAAAGCACTAGAAAAACAATCAGTTGTTTTTGCGAAACAATCGGTTGTTTATACCAGTAGAGCAATAACAACTGAATTTAAATGAGTTCAAGGGAAGGAGATTCACCAACATTTTATACTGGTTCACTCTTAAACCAAGAGCTACATCTAGTCCCCAGAAGCCACTGGGCAATCCACTAAGCAATCCAAACAGATTACATACAAACCACCAAAGTAGTGACCTTGAACCCTTCAAGAAACACACTCACTTTGGCACAACATATACAAAAAATGTTGATCTTGACCACCTCAAGAGCACACAACACTCATTGGCAACAACACCAGAAATTACAGAAGATTCAAAACGAATTACTCTTGTTTACAGAACAATATGAAATCAACACAGATGCAATCCTATTTCACTCTTCCTTGAGAAAATCCAAAGCTTGATGTGAATGTTCAAAACTTGAAAGCAATCTTTCTCACAACTGAAAAACTCAAATATGTTTGTCTTGTTTGTTTTAAAACATAAACAAACCGCTCATTTATACTTTTCAAAGATTGGTTAAAGCATTTAATAGAGGAGTGTATTCAGTTGGAAATCATTTAAAACACATTCAACCACCAAAACAAAATTTTGTTAGGATTTTCAAAGAAACAATCGATTGAAACCACGAAACAATCGATTGTTTTGGTTTGACAACAAATCAACCAACCAAAACAGTTTTCAACCTTTTCAAAAACATCTAAGAGTAAAACAATCGGTTGTTTCGACAAAACAACAAGTTGTTTTTCACTTAGTTTGAAAAACACTTAAATTCAAAAGGTTTTAAAACACATTAGCTTTAGATTCAACAAATAGTGGATTACACTTTTAAACTACCTAGATCCTACCCCACACACAATAGTAACTTCAGCCTTGCATCAAACACTTTGGATTTGGATTCTTCAAAGCCCTTGATCACTCTTGATCAACATCCTCATGTCGACGATGGCTCGACATTTGTCGGGATTAGCTTCTATCCTTTGTGGGTCAGCATGAAACCCAGAAACTTCCCCCCTTCAACCCTGAATGTGCACTTTTCGGGATTGAGCTTCATATTAGCCCCCCTGAGGGCTTTAAACACCTCCTCGAGGTCCTCTACGTGACGGTCAAAAGATTCAGACATCAATACGATGTCGTCCATGTACACCTCTACACACCGACCGATCAACCATCAAAAGATCTTATCCATAAGGCGATGGTAAGTCGCCCCTGCGTTCTTGAGGCCGAATGGCATGACCTCGTAATAGTAGTTGGCGTCGACCGTCATGAAAGTTGTCTTTTCTTTATTCTTGGGGTGCATACTTATCTGGTTATACCCAGATTAGGCGTCTAGGAAGCTAAGGATCTTATGGCCGGTCGCCCCATCCACTAGCCGGTCGATGTTCGGTAGGGGGCAGGAGTCTTTCGGGCAGACACTGTTGAGGTTCCTTTAGCCAACGCACATTCTCCAGTTACCGTTTGGCTTGGTAACCATGATGACATTGGCCAGCCAAGTCGTGTACCGGGCTTCGTGTATAAACACGGCCGATAGAAGCTTCTCGGCTTCTGCTTTTGCTGTTAGGCGCTTCTCATCGCCGTAATCTCTCTTTTTTGGGTGATCGATCGTGCTTCTTTGAACACCGATAACCTGTGTGTGATGTTATCCAGGCTTACACCTAGCATTTCAGATGGTGTGCACGCAAACAAATCTACATTCTTCTTAAGCGTGGCGTGTATTATCTCGGCCTCGGCTGCTGCCATGGCCGTTCCAACAGCAGTACTACGCTCCTCGTCTAGGAAGGGTACTCGTCGTAGCTCTTCCCTAGCTTCCAGCCTGTCCTCGGTCGTCCGAGGGTCGAGATCCACCAATGCTACGGTTGGTTCCATCGGCATCGGTCGTGCCTTTCGGGATGAGCGATCCTTCTGAGAGGATTTTCTCTTGGGAGAGAGGTCGTTCTTCAGAGGCTCTACTCAAAGGCTTTCAACATAGTATTCTCTTGCCTCCTTCTGGTCGACGTGGACCGTGAGAATATCCCCCGTTGATGAAGGGAATTTCATTTCCATGTGAGGTGTCGACATGATCGCCATCAGTTGGTTGACGAACGATTGTCTGAGGAGGATGTTATAAGAGGTATTGGCGTCGATTACTAGATACCGAATCTTGATCGTTTTGCAACTTTTTTCTTCACCGAAGGTGGTATAGAGCTCAATGTAGCCCTTGTTTCCCACTCTCTCGTTAGAGAAGTCGACCACGTGATCGTCTTCCAATAGAGGATGTCTATTGAACTCTCTTGATCCACCAACGTCTTCCTGATGGTAAATTTGTCTATATCGACCGATATCACCATTAGATGGTCTTGACGATAGTCCACACCTTTGAAATCCTCATCTGTATAGGTGACGGGTGGCATCCTTGGTCAGAATGTCACCGCATTCACTTGGTGCACCGCTCAGAGGTGCTTCTTTCGGGCGTTGTTTGTACTTCCTCCGCCGGCGAAGCCGCCAGCTATGGTGTTAATGACCTCTCGGTTGCCCCTTCTTCTCCCGAGGAGGATCATCTCTTCGTGGAGGGTCGTCTCTTCGGGACTGGCGGTCTTCCCTACGGTCCCGGTCGTCCCTGGTTCGCGGAGGTGACCATCTTCTCTTGGCGGGCTCATCTCTGCAAGGGGAGTGCCTCGTATCTCGACCACCCATGAACCGACATAGGTGTCCGGCTTGGATGAGCTCCTCAATCTTTTCCTTCAAAGCCTGCCATTCCTCAGTGGAATGCACGCTGTTCTGGTGATACCGACACTGTTTCCTTCGGTCGGTGTTGTTTGGGCTGGACACCTTCCTGAGAGGAGGAATTAGCTTGGCACTGAGTGCCTCATCCAGGATTCTCCCCCTCTCGGCAGTCAGGGGGTATATCTTGAGAACCGGCTTCCTCGGTCTCCTCGATTATCTCTACGTTTGTCACCATGTTGGCAAGATCGGCCTTGGCGGTCCATTTCATCCTTGCCTTTCTCCCCGCTGTCCTCGGTACAGGCTTGATTGCGGAACTCTCTGAGTTCCTCAAGCTGCATGAACTTAGCAGCTCTCTTCCTAAGTTCGTCCAGGCTGGTGGCTAGCTGCATACACAAATTATCAGCAAATGGTCCAGGTCACAGGGCTGTCAACATATGGTTCATGGCCACGTCTAGGCTAAGGTTTCAGATGCTCGTGGCCACCTTGTCGAATCTGTTAACAAAGGTTCTAAGCGACTCTCCATTCTCTTGGCGGATGCCTACCAGGGCGATAGAGGTCAGGTGATGGGGCTTGCTGGTAGCAAACTAAGTCTCAAACTTCACCACGAGTGTGGCAAAGCTGTTAATGGAATTGGGTGGGAGCTTGGTAAACCATCTGAGGGTTGATCCCTTCAGAGATGTAGGGAACACTCGACATAACACCGCGTCGTCCAAGGTGTAGAGACTCATGTGGGTAGTGTAGGCATCGATATGCTCGTCCGGGTCAGTAAATCCGTCGTACCGATCCTTGTTGAACCCTTTCCACTTGTCTGGCAATGGAACTCCAATGACAGTCGTCTTGGCCGACTTGTTGACACATGATTCACCATCCATCTCATGGGTGGGAGCCTTGTCCTTTGTCTCCTCAACCGGCTTCGGGTTGGGAGGGGAGGTGTAGAACCTGCCGACCACATTGGTCGGTCCTATAGATGGTCCTCCCTCCAGAAGCTTCTTCTTCATCTCTTCATTCTCCTTTCGGAGATCCTGTATCTCTTGCTCATTCTTTTGAGTGACCTCCTCGATTTTTCTTTTCATCTCGGCCATCTCTGTCTGCATAGATAGCAGTAGCATTGCCTGATCGACTTCAATCATCCTCTCCATGCTTCGGGTTGATACCATCTACTTTCGTTCTTCAGCTAGTTTCTCTCGGCCCACGGTGGGCGCCAATTGTTCCTACCAGGGAGATGAGACCTAGAGAATTATTGAATGGTTTCGTCTCCTTCCTTCCTTCGGGCAGACTATCGAGGCTTCACTATGATCCTTCTCGTCTCGATGTTACTCCTTCGGGTCTCGGTTGCTCAGTCTTAGGTGAATGCCGAATGGAGGGGTACCTGTAGAAGGCACTCCGACGCTCAAGTTAGTAAAAGGGGTATTCGACACTCGGAGGTGTACAATGATAATGACGTACCTTGTTCTTGGAATGTGCGCTATTTATATTATTTTAATGGGCTTACCTTATTGGGTCGGATTAGTAGAATGGATTGCACTTAGGGGTGTATTACCTAGTTCTTAATGGTAGTTTAGCTTTACTGACCTTGATTTGAGCGTTAATAGTTTAAGTGTGTTGGTCGGCCTAAACATCCATATAGGGCTCGATCAACTCGGTGAAAGAGACCGAGTTATAGTATTTGACCGTTCGGTCCATGCGGGTACACAAATGTTTCCATATAACATTATAATTACCCTACGTAAATACTTCATAATCATAATTGCGAATTGCTTAGTCAATTTCTCAACAGCTTACAAAGCTGAAAACGTTGATTAGTTTGGGAAGGTATAATTCTTGTTGTATTCAATCATTATCAATAAATTCTTTGCTTACAAAAACAGCAAAGATGAGGCACTGGCCACTTGAGATTAAGATATCTTATCTAGGTAACTTCGATTTTAACAAAGTGAGGAGTGTTTAAGTATTATGATATTTTTATACTCATAATCAAATGAGCATATTATATAGGTTTCTTGGGTTGAGTCTATTTTTATTTTTAAGTTGGATTTGAGTTTTGGATTTGACAATGATAATGAATAGTGTCACCTTGATAATGAATAGTGTCACCTTGATTCATTGTTTGTTAGGAGGAGTAAATTGTATTTATGCATTAATTACTTATTTATATGGTTAAGTGTGTTTTTATTATATTTTAATCATTAAAGAATGTATGTCTTCGTTTAATAACTTTTTTTTGATAATTCTAAATTATATATTCTTATAAGGTCGGATTTCTCCTAAAATAACTAATTTTATATTTTTCTTCTGGTCTTCACGACCTTCAGGTGCGGTGGTCTCTAATTAGTTCTTCCTTTCATCGAGATAAGTGGGAGAACCTGTAAAAGTACTCCGATGAATTAAAGTTCATTATAGGTTTACATTAACTTCAGACTCGAGTGAAACAATTTGAGTGTCATATAGAATTTATTTGAGTGTCGAATTTGGATAAATAAAAATTTGTTGTATATTTTACTAGATGTTGATCCAAGATCTTATACTATTAATTATTTATTATGTATGTCTTTTTAAACATTTTTACCAATCGAAAATTCATATTTTATAACGATAAATTACATTACTGTAAATGTTCTAAGTAGTTTAGATTTTTAGAAATCCAAAATTCAATTTTTTTTTTAAAGTAACGAATTTCTTTTCGATGAAATAACCTACCTCTCTCCAACTAACTAGTCTCATAAAACAATCAGTATATTTATGAAATATGATGTAATTCTAAAAAATTTAGCCGTTAAAAAATAAAGTGTAACTAAAAGTAAAAAGAAAAATTAATCATTTCCACACAAAAATAAAACATTATCTTATTCTACTTTTTTAAAGAAATGGTTTATTCGCCAACATCTTATAAAAAAAATAAACTCTATAAAAAATAACAAAAAATTATTGATTATTATTCAACAAATATTTTAACTAGAACAGTACTGCATATTTAATATTATTTGTTATCATAAAAATAATATTTCTATTTTCACATAAAAATATTAAGGGTGTTTTATTTTTATCGGCAATAACAATTTAATTAAATGAGGCATAAAAAATATTAGAGATGTTTAATATAAAGAAAAAGTAATTTCTCATAAATAAGAAGTTAAGGACTGTTTGTTTCAAGGTTTTTGACTAATGCTTTAAAAAGTAATATTCCTTAAAAATGTTTTCTGAAAATAGCTTTTTAAGTTCAGCTTCTTACAAATTTGTTAACTTTCCCAACAATAAAATATAAATTACTTTCAATTATAAATAGTAATGACCAAACAGATTTTAATTATTTTAATAAATCATATCTACCATAATTTATTATTTAAAAAACTATACATTTTATACTAAAAAAATTTATCAAATAATAACCAAAATTAGAGACAAAAAATAATTAATCAATATATTGACTAAATTAGATAAAAATAAATTATAAAAACTTTCATGTTAGGCATCATTATGCAACTTGACATACCTCAAGTAACAACAATCATCTGTCATCACATGAAAAAAAATATTATTAAAAAAAGAAAAAGAAAATAAAATACAAAAATATGGAAAGATTATACCAAAACTCATATACTAACAAAAATGATACATAGGTAAACTATACCTATTCATAAAGAATTTTAAGAACAGACTAGATGGAAGTTTATTATACCAATGAATTCTCTATGAATAAATCCTAAATTAGCCAACTTATCGGCACATGCATTTTCTTCACGAAAAATATTAGTAAAAAATTAGATACTATTTTAGAGATTAAAAAAATTATTTATAACTAAAGTGATTTCTGTTATTAAAAAAAATTATAAAATAATTTTTAAATTAATATCTAAATTAGTTACCAAGATTTTAGCTACTAATACTTTAAATTCAAAATTAATCTCTAAAAAACTAATAGAGAATAAATTAGAATAGAATATAAAGCAGTGAATAACTAAATTTTAATAACTAATAATTAAATATTAATTTAAAATTATTTTATAAATTTTTAAAATGTAAGAGATGTCATTATCTTTATTGCTAGAATCTGGATAAGAAAGCAGAAGATTTCTCTAAGAGTTGTTCAGTGACATTTCCGAGCACAAATTCCGTAACAAATAATGAATACAATATTTAAAAATTAAGATTGAGACCACAATGCCAGCACTATCAAACCACCTGAATTTCCAAAATACATCTCTCACTATAAGAAAATCATTAAATAAAAATTAATTTTAAAAATAAAAAATAATAAATTGTTTTATTGACTAAATTAGATACCATTTTAGAGATTAAAATAATTATTCTAGTATCTAATTTAATAAATATAACAACTAATTATTTTTTATCTCTAAAATTAATTTTTATTCTATATAATGGTTTTCTAATAGTGTATATGTTAAGAAGTGGGCTTTAAGCCTAACTCAACCCCATAAAACCGGCTCATAAGGTTGAGGTTTGCACCCACTTATATACAATGAAATGTCCTAATCTCTAGTCGATGTGAGATTTCCAACACACCCCTCACGCCGAGGCTACCAACTCGTGCGTGGAGATATATGTTATGGGTGGTCCGATAACGGCCCGATTGCGGGTGGTCTGATAAGCCCAACAAACACTCGCTAGGATAGGCTCGAAAATGGTTCTGATACCATATAAGAAAATGATAAAAAAATGGTAAGAAGAAGAGATTTTTCTTATTCTCTTATGTGTATTACATCACTTCATGCATAGGAAATATATAGGGAGTTTCTCTCCCCAAATTACAATCTAATTAGGTAGGATACTAATAATGAGATTCTATAATTATTAAATTAATTGCATATAATTGGGTACAATATCGTCAAATATTACATACAATAATTGCATATAATTTGATAATTATTATTTCCTTAATACTCCCCCTCAAGTTGGT
>Ga0123342_1006958_pt1 | contig 15298 bp, 4 predicted proteins | sample Turbeawhitnodule_FD_89960 | JGI IMG/M metagenome (GOLD analysis project Ga0123342, IMG submission 89960) | Root nodule microbial communities of legume samples collected from Mexico - Turtle bean Mexico white nodule | ecosystem: Host-associated > Plants > Roots > Nodule | place: Mexico: Nepantla... | reverse complement strand
GAGTGTTGTCCACTTAACCAGGAACAACAAGTATCACTCAAGGACCAAGCACATTGAAATTAAGCACCATTTTATCCGAGACATTGTTGATACGGGAGATATAATTGTTGAAAAAATTCATACGGTCGAAAATCCTGCAGACATGTTGACCAAGCCACTTCCACCGGCTAAGTTCGATCATTGCCTGAACTTAATTGGTATTATCCATACTTAATCAAGGCTTCATGGCGAGAGAGTGTTCCAGTCAAAGGCAAATCAAGGTGGAGATTTGTGGGTTGTGACTCACCTTTACCGTTATCTTGGCATAAATGGGAGGTTACTTACTGTTGACAATTAATTGTTATTAAAGGGAGATTAATTACCTTGTCTTTATTATTGTTGTCTCCTAGAACCACTATATATCGTGTCTTCCTTCAGGCAATGTAACACACAACAAACAACAACATACACTTGCTTCCTCTCTCTTTTCCTATACTTTATTTCTTCTCCTAGGTGTAAGTGTTTAACCCATATAGAGAGAATTTGTTTTGGAGTTATTTATCTATTAGCCTAAGAGGAATTCATTGTACTCCCAATACCATTATAGTGGAAGTTTTGGCTCTCTCGCCGGTGATTTTTTACCTCTATTTAAAGGGGTTTTCCACCTAAAATTTTCTGGTATCATTCTCACTTTCTTTGTTACTTTAATTTCTCATAATCTTTTGTTGAAATTATCACGCTTTCGTACACGATATCCCTACACAAACTATTAAAATATAATATTTATACATGTTCACACAACATAAAATTAAAAAACTTTATCAAATAACATCCTTAAGAGAAATTGAATACTGGGACCCACGTCCCCTCCACATCTAGATCTTCTAGTCTGCGATGCTATTAAAATTAAATTTAGCTTCCCTTACCTTAATTGCTTACTTTTCAAGCAACTTTTAGAATTTTATTCTTCAGAGTTTGCATAAGCTTCAAGATTTACGCGCCTAATGCAAGTTATCTAAATAAAACTAAAATTCAGTATACAGTATAATAAGTTGAGAGAATTAATCTTCTTAACTGATCCCACCAAGATTGATGACTAAATCCTAAGGAAAATCCGATAACAAAGAGTCATCGGGAGGAAATGTTCTTTAACTCGTCAGCTACAATGTATTCCAATCAGATTCTAAAATAGATGAAGATTGGAATATGAAATTAAAAGAGAAGAAAGAATTTGAGAGAGAGGGGTAAGGAAGAAAATAAAAGGTGCGTGAGGGGTTCTATTTGTTAAAAAAAAACGTGGTTACATACTACATGTATTATAATTTTTATATATAATTAAATTGTTTTTCTAATATAAAAAAATTATATGAATCAAAATAACATAGTAATAAAATATAAATATCCATTTTTTTAAATAACATATTTAAATCAAATTAATACAAATAGTAAGCGGAACCAATCCAAATCCGACCCTATTTATTTTACACATCTATTTATAAGTATGTATCATGCTAAACAATACATCAGTGTTCACAAATTTAGATAAGAACAATTATACAAATCTTATTAATTTAACAGAAAACATGTATTGGTAAGTATAATATCATATATTTACCTCTATCCATGCATTATAGTATTTACAGACTTAAATTTTTTTAAATAAATGACCATACGTATGTATTATGTTTACCTATTAAAAATTATTTACACTCCCACACTTGACCCAAAATTGTTTAATTTCATTAATGATCTTAAAATCAAATTTTAAATATATAAATTTATTATGTACCTTACAGGAAAGTTTTCAATTTATAAAGATCTAGTCCACTCCAGAGGGATTGTGTCCCATAAATAATTAAATAGTCTTTAAAATAATTAAACGAAATTTAAATGAAATAATATTATATCCAAATGAGATAAGTTAGTTAACACAAAATTTTCAAAACCAAAGATATGATCATCTAATATGCTACCAGTACTCTCCAGTGTGAAACAATGCAAATATGGATGAATAATACTTTCAATTATGCCTTACAAGGTAGTGTAACGCCAAAACTCTGTTCCATGGCACCTCGCACTAAATACACAAAATCAGCATTTTTTATTCATTCTATGGCTGTCGCTACTACCCTCTTGAGTCTATCTCCTAATGTGTGCACATCTGTGAACACAACCAAACACATGCTATATCTCCTTTTGTCTCTCTTATTTACCCCCTTTTCACACCATAGAACAATATCTTGTACATAATTACTTTTAACGCACACATGAAGACTACAAGAAATGAACATAGTGATTTCATCATCAATTACCAATGTAAATCTTTGACCTAATTCAATAGGAAAACAATATTTTGTAATGTATCGATGCTCAACAAGAATAAGAAAACTACTACAAAATTTATAGTACGTAAAGATCTACTACACAGGCAGAATAAAATGATGAGACATGGGTGAAAGTAACTTTAAGAAGCTGTAACCGCATGACGCTTTTGCACAGCAAATGTTTGAAGAAGTTCCTTATATCCACTCCTGTAATGCTCAATTGAAAAGCATAGTTGTCGGATGACCTCCCTCTTCTCCTCAGCCCTCTCAGAAATCACAGAATTCTGCCGAGTCACCTCTTTTTCAAGCTCATCAACTTTCAGTTTCAAGTCATTTACTACATTCAGTGTTGCTGCAGATCCTGTGATCAGCTCAGCCTTTTGTTTCTGTAACTGGATTAGCTCTTTCTCCATGTTAGCAATATGATTGTCTCGATGACTTGTCTCAGCCATAAGGTTATGAATCTTAGCTTTGGCCTCGTCTTTTTCAGTCATGACGATGTCATACTTCTGCTTGTGCTTGTCAAATTCCTTATTCATAGCTTCAACATCATGTCTTCTCTGATCAAGTTCTTCCTTCAAACAACTGATTTCACCTTGCAAAACAGTTTGTTGGGAAACAAGATGCTCTTCTATTTTTAGTTTTTCTGCTTCACATTGCCTTGATTTGTTTTCTAATATGTTGCTTCTAGATTCATATTCCTCAAGTCTATAGGCCAATTGCATATTCTCCTGTGATAAACATGCAATATCAGAATGCAACTGATTTTCCACCAATGAGAACTGTGCTTGGGCAACAAGCATTTCATCCTTCAATTTCTGCACCTCAACTTCATTGTTGGTTTCATTGTCTATGTACCATGTAAGCATGTCTTCTAAGTCCCGAATCTGCTTTCTCTCTGAATCAAGTTGGCATTCTAATCTGACCACTTTTTGCACTGATACTTCAAGCTGACCTTGCAGTTCCTGAGAACCGGATGTCCTGCTATTAAGTTCCTCTTTTAATTTTGCAATTTCATCATATGATATCTTAAGGTGTTCTTCAGCAAGCTTTAGTTGTGTGACTAACTTTTCAATTTTGAGGTTGCAATCTGAAACATGTGTTTCCAACTGAGTGGTCTTTTTTTGCAACTCCAGCACCTGTCCTTTTTCATATTCGAGATTTTCCTCTTTCACTTGTGATTCTACCAATGCATTATTAAGCTGACCATCACTTTTCTCAATTTGAATCTTCAACTTGTCAATCTGTTCCTCTGAGAGCTTAAGTTTAAAGTTGGAAATTTTCAGCTCTTCCTCATTTTTGAGGAATGCTTTAAGCAATTCATCATAACTTCTATTCTCACTCTCCCACGATATATCATTTGTTTTTTCTTCCCCGACTATTTGAATTTGTTGCTCTAAATCTGAAGATGATGAGGTCAAGGAGGAAGGTGATATAGAGCCCTCTTTCATAGAAGCCACAGAGCTATCACCGCCTGAGCCAGGGGAAAACTTTATATTGACTGGTTGAAGGCCAGATTTCTGTAACATTTGTTTTGGATAGGGGGTATAGTATGGTGTCGCCGATACGTTCTCCTGATCATCTAAACCTACATTAGAATTTTCAGAGTTCTCCATCTGAGGACAGAGGTCAAAATCAATACTGCATTAGAGAAATATATATAATTATCCATTCTAATCATCAGCAATGAACAATTGACAAAGAACAAATCTTACACATTATAGAATTTAAAAACAAAATCGGAACAACATGAATAATAAATCTGGACAGCAAAACCACTCAGTAACCAGTTATCACCGTTTTTCGCTTTATTTTCTATAGACATGAATTAAATATAAAATAATATCTTAAAACTTGAACTACGGCAAAAATCCAATTATTGGCTCAAGTTTCAAAACTCTTCTTCAATCAAGATAGATATACTTTGAATCTCAACCCTCCAGTGCAAAATCGAGAGGAGGTATATTATGTTCCATAAAACCATGTCACCACCAACTGCCAGATTGCACTTCTTAGACTTATTCCAGTGCAGTGACCTTCCCAAATACAAACCAACACTGTGTTCAGTGAAATATATAAATACAAACTTCCAATTTTCTTCCTCTTCTAGGGTTAATTCCATTATTTATCTTTGCTGTAGCTAGCGGAAATTAGAGAATTAAACCGTAACTATTCGTTCAGTACTGAACGTCTGCTACTAGCACACCTACTCACATTATTAGTATTATAGTATTATTTATTATGACAGTACAAACGTAGAACACAAACCCAATAACTCTGAATTTTAAGGCATGCATCAAGAAATCAAGAAACAACTTGCTGTTACACATAACTATTGTATGCTAGAGTTTATTTACAAGCCTCGATCTACGCTCTACGAAGGATCCAAACTCAAATTCCACAACAGGAAGAAACTAGAGTTAACTCATTAACAAGGCTCTCTCACACACAAATGAAAACGCAAACGGCTTAAAATCCAGTTTAAAGAATCAATTGAAAAAACGAGTAATCAAGAAAATGAATCAAGCAGTGATCATAAGTGCGTGGAAAGCAAAGGAGTTAGTTAGGGTGAATCGGAATAATGAAGATGAGAAAGAATCGTAAAAGCAGAAGATTAAAAGCAATCGCGAGGTGTGGAGTTGAGTGAACGTACCGTAGCGAGTGGCGGAGAGATTGAAGAAAGAGAGAAGATTGGAGAGCGAAAAGTGAGAGAAGAAATAAGAAAAGAGCAATGAATTTTGGTTTATAAGACAGAGAAGAACAGACGGAAATGAAAAAGGAGTGAAGGAGTTAGTGAGAGACAGAGAGACATGGCCCTCAATTTAGGCTAACTATCCCGCCTTCCCAAATTTCAATTCCATCTATTTTCAAAATCAAATACTGTAGCAAACAACACTGACCTTGATGTAGATGTTTAACCTCATTACATTCAACTAATAAAAAAAATTGTTAAATATTATTCCACTACTTCCAATAACAATTTATATTTTTTTTCTTTAATTTTTGAGATTTTTTTTTTAAATAATATTTTCAGCTAGTTTTTAGTTTCAAAACGGAGAATATTTGTGATGATTAATCTTACTGATGTTACCTCAACAACTTGGTATCAAGATATTAATATTGTTTATGAAAATCGAAAACTCATTTCTTTAGTTATCGACATCAGAGTTTGTTCCAGTAGTCTATTACAGTCACACATTGCTTAGGAGTCTAAATCAATGACAATTTATATACATATTATTCATTTAATCCTTGAAACGATTTCTAAAAACAAAATTGTAAAGGACTTGAAATTGAAACATTGACGTCTATGTATAAATCGAGAACTCGTTTCCTAAACCCTATACTGAAAACATATTCTCTACGGTCGATTTAATCACACATATTTAAGAGTTAAAGTGAAAAACACCTGAAACAAATATTTTTTAATCTCTCTTTATCTTTATCTAATTTTGTAATAGCACATGTATCTTTATTAAATATTAGATAATCCAAATTAATAAACTAAAACTATTTTTAGAGTGCTAAATATATGGGGAAAATTAACCCTATTAAAATGTGACGCATAAGTTATATTCAAATTTCATGCACTTTTAGTACTGAATTAAATATATTTTAAGTGTTTGTATCTGCTTTTAACTTTTTGTAACTTGACATTAATTAAGTTTATTTATTACTATAAACAGAAAATATTTAAGTTAATATAGTTAAATTATTTTTTAAGTATGTAATTGAATTAAGTATTATACTTATTAATTTGTGTAAGTGCGATAATTGTATATAATATACTAATAAAATTATACATAATTATAATACTTTTACAAAATAATTAATACATTGACGCTGTTTTAATTTAAAATATTATTTATTGTTTTGATTAATTTTTTTATTATTCATGCTAAAATAATTATAAACTAAAAGTTAAAAAGAATATTAAAAGAATATCCAAAATATAAAAGTAATAACTTTTACGAAGATTAAATATATAAGTTAAATTCAAGCATCATAATTTCTTACAAAATAAATATAAACTTTAAATATTGCGTTTACACTTATAAGCTAAAGTAGATATATACTTAATTTGCATAATGTTTTCTTTACAAATATATCATCCCAAAAAATTATCTTTTCTTTGTTTTTTTTTATATTTAATAAAATAGTGTCGTCTAAATTGATATTTTCCTTTAGTGTGAGTTTGCTTTAAGGTGTGCACTGTAAAATAGTAAAAAAAAAGCATGAGTGGAATTTGTTTGACTTAGAATGTTTGAGAGATAAATTTACTTTTGTTAGCATAAAATTTATTTACAAATAATATTAAAATACTTGTTAAAATTTATGATTATAAGTGAATATATATAATATTATATATTTTGAATAAAATTATACTGTTAAGTTTATCATGATAGATTAATCTGATAAATACTTATATTAATATATAACATCAATACATAATGTTAATATAATACATATCTAATGTATTTTATTAGTGTTTAGAAAAACTTAAACAAATTTGTGATGACACTAATTAGATAATATGCATTATATTAACAAATTTGTGTGATTAGAAAACATAATATTTTTCAATATTAAAAAATGTTTTACAGAGAAAATAAAAAATACTACTCCTAATAAAAATTAACCATCATAACTAATTAAAAAAATTATAATAACCAAAAACAAAAAAAAATTATAATAACCAAAAACAAAAAAAAATTATAATAACTAAAAAGGAACATCAATAACAAAATCATTTTTAACAAGATTCAAATATACAGTAGTGATTCTAACTTACTGGAAACCAAGAACAATTGTAAAATTCCAACAACAAAGCAACAAAAAACTCTCACCAAGAGGCTAACCAAGAAGCTCAAACAAAGTTTAAAACAAAAGCAAATCAACTACAAAACAGAATGAGAAATCAATTATGCAATACAAAAAAAAAAACGTTTTGATCAATCAATTAAAGCTTCAATAAATTAGGATAATCAATTAGGATTAATATTACATGTGTTATATAATCAATTAGGCCCGTAAAAAATTACACCTAATCGATTATATAGGATTAATTATTAATTAATTAATTAAATTAAACAATGCGGGGATAATCAATTAAACAATATAGGATTAATTATTAATTAATTAAATTGTCCTTAAAACCTTCGCCAAGAAAATTATTAAAATGTGGGCCATTGCCGACCCACACTGTTCGATGCCCACGAAAGTATCAAAATTGTGGCGGGAAATAAAACAAATAGAACTTCGAAAATGTCGAGAGGACTTTATCGGAGCAGGCCCAGTGGGCCCAGTGGGCCCGTTTGTAAATTGTCTTTCTTTTTCGGCCTCCACCCTTAATTACATTTTTCAGAGCTGATGGGATTTAATATGACTGAAGAAATAAACGACAAAATACTCTTATTACACTTACACTGTACCTTATTTCCCAATTATTATTATTTTCATATTATTACGTCATCAGAATTTGGATTTAATTTCGACGTACAATACGAGTTCTTCACTTTGTCTAATGTAACAATACAATTTTTTTGGTACATTTAATCGGTTTCTCCTGACACGTAAAAAGTAGTATCGGGTTCAGGGTCGGAAATGTAATATTTTGTGTTTCTCCTTAACCTATCTAGTTACATTTATTTTTTCTTATTTTTTATTACTGTTCCTGCCGGTTGACCAAGCGCAAGAACGTTGTCTCGTCACGGTCTTCCTTCATCAGCTTTAACACCACGAGCGCTTCAAGTCCACACCACGGATAGTCTCTCTGAGAACCTGAAAACACAAGATGGCGCATCTGCGGCCGGTGGCGCTCCGACGCTCAAGTCAGTAACAAGAACACCCAAAAACTGAGAGAAAACTATGCTCTATAGAGCCGTACTAAAGTGCACTCAACCCAAAACAATGAGCTGTAATGAACGTACCTCTGCATATTCTGTTAAGTTTACCTTTATACCTAGGTTTTTTTTCTCTCCAAGCAGTTACGCTTTGGACGCGTGGCTCGCATCCAACCCTGCACGTGTCATCATCAGGGCTGGGGCAACAGGCAGTACCCAACCCTACACGTGTCATCATCTGAGCGGGGTAACTTGAGCGTCATTTCTATGTAGCATCCAACCCTACACGTGTCATCATCTGGGTTGGGGTAACAGGTAGCATCCAACCCTACACGTGTCGTCATATGGGTTGGGGTAACTTGAGCGCCATTTCTATGTAGCATGCAGTTACGCGACCAAGTCTCCTATTCAAGGTGTAACCTAGCACGTAACACGCTCTGGAACGCCACCTGACAAGGCGAGTATCGGATGCAACAAAGTACACCATCTCTGTGATATCGCTTGTCGCAGGTGCCACCTTCCTCTTTGCCATGCCATGTTCTAACTGAGAGGAACTCGCCATCGACGAATGTCCACTCTGGGAATCCCGTCGTCAAGGAGCAAGATGTTTACTCCAACTCATTTAACCTTCACGCCTCATGCTGACGTAACAATCATCTTTACTGAACTTACACGCTTGAACTTCCTCGCCTGAACCCCCAACAGCTTCAACTGAGTTTACTGGGAAATCCGGCGATTTGCTTCTTGCGGCGATGTCAGACCACCTGACCTTCCGTTATCTAACATGGCGACGACACCAACCTGGCGACAACCGACTATGTACACTGCAGAACGCCACTTCCACAAACGGTAACTATGTACACTGCTGAACACCACTTCCACAAACGTCGACTATGTACACTGCAGAACGCCACTTCCACAAACGGTGACTATGTACACTGCAGAACGCCACTTCCACAAACGGTAACTATGTTGACTTCTTGACCACCCACCTTTCTCTTGTCCACGTCATCACACCCGATGACCTGATCGGTACAATTACAATATATATAAATTTATAAGAGTTAACATTTTTTATTTTCACTTTTATAAGTATTAAAGGTATAAAATAATTATTTCAATAGTTAGTGACACCGAGAATATACATATTTCACTATTATTTTTAGAGTAAAATTTATACTCATTTAAAATTTTATATAAATTAATATTTATTATTTTTTTGCAAATATTAAGAGAGAAAGTAATTCAAGAATTTGAATGAGACTCATAAACATCAAACAACGTTGAAAGATGGATGAAAAAAATGTTTAATTTTTTTTAAATGAAATAAAACTAAGAAGCAAAGAGAAAAAAAAAAGATAGTTTTTGTAAAACTTAATAATAGAATTTTCTAACCCAATTTGATATAATAAGTTCAATTTTACTTTTCTCTTTGAGTTAAATTTTGAACTTGTAGGTTTGTCTCGATCTAAGTTTGCGCATGTGACTCATTTAACTTTAAGATTAGTCTTTGTTAGCTCAGAGTCTTAGTGATATAGTTAGAATTTTTATCAGGACTTTGTGATGCAGGTTAAGCTACTCTTTAAGCTTTTGGTAGGTTTGGAGCCCTTAATGAGCATCTCCTCAAGTCAAGGTAAGGGAAGCCAGTTTAAATTTTCAATAGAACCATAGGCTAAAAGATCTGGATGTGGGGGTGACGTGGTCACCAGTTCCAAATTTTTGTTTGCAGGATTTCTTGTTTTGAGTAGATTGGAAGTTAATTGAAATTGAAATGTGAACTTGTAGATATAGTAGATGTTTTAGAATGTATATGAGTTTGGAATTGAATGAGTTAATGAATGTATTTGAATAGTTTGTTGAATCAAGTTAAATGAAATGTTTTATGAGAATTGGTTGTTTGATTTTAAATAATTTTGATTTAGAAATCATATATATGTATATATTGACATAATAACTCAATGACTTAATGAGAGTGCTTGTATAATTATGAGCACGAAGTGTCAATGTAATGTGTAGATTTATAAATTTTTGAATTGAATGAAATGTTGGTTTAGAATCTAACTGGTATAACAAGTTTATGCAGAATTTTTCTGCATATCTCGTTGAGGCGAGATAATTCTCGCTCAAGCGAGAATAAAATAAAGAAGGAGGTGCTCTCGGGTTCGTTTTCGCTCAAGTGAAGCCTAGGATGAAATTCTTGGTGCTCTTGGGTTGATTCTCACTCAAGCGAGAGAATTTTCTCGCTCAAGCAAGCAAATTCTCGGTTAATCTAAACTCTTTGTAAAAAAATTATTGATTTTATTTTTATATTTGCTTTTAAAAGGTTGGTTTATTTCTTTTTGTATAGTTTCTACTTATAAATTATGTAGACTTTATTTTATTTATATTTAATTGAAAAATCCTTTAATTAGATATTTATGTGATTATTGGATGAAATTTTGAGTGATTTGAAATTCTACGCTTTGGTATGATGTAATTGTGTGATTTTAGATATTGTGAGATTTAGAATATGAATTTAATCAAAACATAGTATTTTAAGGAAAGAAAATACCGTGTTAAGATTGTTTATGATGTGCATTAACTAGGAATTTGTCTAAAAGAAGATATCTTGACTCTCCTGATATAAGGGAATCATATAGATGAAGTTATTCAGGTGGTGAGTGTTGAAGGAGGTTCATATGAATGGATAAGTTGTTTGAAAGATAACTAACTTAACATGTTATATGAATTAACCCTGTCATACTAGGAGAGATGATATTGAGATTATTTATGCACATAGCTGTGTGGATTCACAGTGAGATAGTAGGACAGGTTAAGTGAGTCTAAGTCAACGCATGAGTCTTCCGAAAGTAGAGTCAAGTGTCTATGTGTTGTGAGTCAGTAGAAGTTTGACAAGTGAAAGATGAATTATGATTTTTTTAATAGACACTTGATGGTTTGAGAAATTGTATGAGACTTGATGAATTATGTTTATTAATTTGAAATTGAAATTATATAGAAATTTTTATATAGCTAGCTTACCCTGTTTTTTGTTTGTGTTTGTTTCTTAATTTATGATGATCGTGTTTTACACGGGAACAAATGAGGTTGCAGGTAATAGAGCTCCTTAGTGAGTAGTTGGAGGATGAGATAACATTAATTTGAGTAGTTGGAGTATTTTTTTAAAAGGTTTTGTGTATATTAAAATTCCTATGAAGAGGGATATCTTTTGAGATACAATTATAAGATAGTTGTATATATTCGTATGTTGATTAGATATTGCTTGTTTTACTTTTATTTTATTATATATTTTATTAAATATGCGTAAAAATTAGGAATGTTACATAAACTAAAAAAAGGAAATAGAAAAATTATGCTTGCATTTGAAACCCATTTGAAAATAAATGACATGTAATCACCAATTCTAGAATTGTTGATACAAGCTTTCCAAACTAACCACAACGACCTTGTTGATCGACCCACAAAATTCTACACCTAGACATTTCAAAATCAAATCCAAAGAACCCAAATAAAAACAAAATCAAAATCAAAGGAAGCTCACCTCCTAAACCTAACACCTTATTTTTTCACAGTATTTTGATTTTGACAGTGACACGACGCGAGAGTGAACGGAGTGCTAGACAAAGTTTAACGGATTGCTGGACACGGTGAGGTAGAAGCAGATGGGGTGAATGTGAATGAGCAATGGAGTGTGAGGTAAAATAAAACCTTCATGTAAAAGAATAGTAAAGGGTGAATCTGCTATGGTGATTTTGTATGCAACTACAACTTTAAAATGTTTCTTTGAGTATCTCTAAATATCTCATAAACTAAAAACTACCATATTTCTAGGAATGCCAAATACATGTGTGTAAAAATTTATTTTGTATTAACAAATGAATGAAAATAATAATTTAAAAATTATATTTATCAATTTAATAAATTAAAAATTAATGAACAAACCGTTATCACTCTTAATTGCATTATCATAAAATAATGTTAACATACAAAAAATCACAAATTTAAATCTAAAATAATAAATTTAATATTTTTTACTACTAATATAAATATGTACTTGTAAGTTTTTTTATTAAATATATAAAAAATTATGGCATATTTTAACAAACTAATAATTAATAATTTATTATTGATAATAAATAACTATTAATTTATAAATATTTAATAAATTTATATTAATTATATTCTTATTATAAATAAATAATTTTATTATATTTTTTAATAATTATTTATTATATGTATTGTTAATTTTTAATATAATTATTGTGAATTTGTATTTTTTTTCATAATTATAAATAATATTAGTGACAAGTAAAAAAGTAATCATAAATAATAATGAAAATTTTATGTTCATTACTAAATATTTATAAGAAAAACTTAAAACTTATATTTATTATAGTGGTGTGAGGACCTAATAATATAAATGAATACCATTAGAATTTGGATCTCAAAAAGCAATCAAAGTATAGAAAAAGTAAAAAACCAAAGTATCAAAATTAAATCAGATTAATCTATGTAATCTTTCTTACTTTCTTATATTTGCTCTAATTACCCTTTTCAGTAACTTGAAGGAAACACGATAACAAATAAAATTGAACGTTCTACGTGTTGGATTGGGTAACGCTGGCCAAAAACAACATGTGCATGTTACTTTCAAACCTAAATATATAAAGTATTTTAACAATGTAATTTAAATTAAAAATATAGATTAATTAAATTATGTTTCATATTCTAAGTATATATTGAATCAATTAGTTTAATTAACGAATCGTGGGTTTGACCATTAACTTTGTTAACTCAATACATCAACAGGTTTCAGGTCATAATAGTATTTTTTATTTTTATTTGTTCTCTGTCTTTCTATTATTTTGGATTTGGCTTTCGTCATTTCATAGCTTTTGTTTATTTCATCTTACTACTAGGGAGATGAAATCTATAGAACTATTGAAGTCTTCTTCTCCTTTCTTCGGTCGGTCAGCTTACTGGGTGATGAGCTTAGATTTCTCTCGTCCTTCTACTTCTCCTTCGACACTCGGTCTCGGGTGAACACTGGATGGTGGGGTACCTGCGAAGACACTCTGACACTCAAGTCAGTAAAGCGGATGGTCATCTCTCAAGTAGGTGAACAATAATAAATGACGTACCTTACTCCTTGGGATGCATGTTATTTATATTATTCTAATGGGCCTACCTTGTTGGACCTGTTTATCGAGGTTGATACAGCTTAGGGTTGCATTACCTAATTCTTAATGATGGATTAGCTTTACTGATCTTAGTTTGAGCGTTAACGGTAATAGGGGTCGGCCGTCGGCCAAGTTAACCTGGTGTGTGTCGGTCCTCAGCCAGATTTCCATGGTCTCGGCCGTCTCGGCTAGATCTTCTAAGGTCTCGGCCAGGTAGGCCGTCGCCTCGTCGTTTCGGCCAAGTCTCTCAGGTCTCGGCTAGCTTTTCTTCGATCTTGATTAGATTGACCAGGTCTCGGTCAATCACTTGAGTTTCGGGTAGGAAGATCCGGGTTCGGCCTCGTCCATACCGGTACACTTTAAGTATTGGTTTAAGTCATTTAATATGTATTAAGTAGCACTTCTATTTTTTATAAAATAATTGCTAATTTCCCGGAGAAAATGTTGCAGTCGATGTTGACAGCCACTGTTAATTCATGGAATTGGCGTAGACGGTTGAGGTTGTTAAATATATATTTTTTTAAACATTCAATTTATCTTTAATTTAGTTTGATGTATTATTATTAGTATAAAAATATGGCATGTTGAGTAATTTAGGTTATTGCTTAATTTTGTGTTGTTACATTTAAAGTACTTAGGATTAATTAAATTTTAAATTTTAAGTTTATAATAAACTTTAGTATTTTTAATTGAATTTCTAATAGATTTTTTTTCTTTTATTAAAAATTTTATATTTTTAATTGAGTATTTGTAGTTAATTTTTATCATTAATTGAGATGATGTAATTATTACTTTGTATCATTATTCATTGTTCACGTGTTTTCACATAAAAAAGAAAATATTCTCTAATTATCTTTATTCTCTAATTGTTCAAGACGCTGCATATAAGTTCTTCTAGAAAAGTATACGTTATTATAATATAGGTTATTATATACGTTTCTTGTTGTTAGTAAGTGACGTCTTAGCTTAAATTATGATAAATTAAGAGGTTATTGATTTTCGTAATTTTAAGAATTTCTTTTAACACATTTCCTATTTTATCCGTTTTAGATTATTTGTTTCCATAAAGTTATCCTAATTAATTGACGTTAATTTGTTTTATTTTGCATTCAAAGTTTTCCTATTGTTTCTTTCTTGAAACTTTCTCTCTTTAGTTACTTTACATAGATGACTTCTTGATGGATCTCTGTTGTCATTGCAAACCCATATTAACATTAACTTCAATTCAATGTTACCAAAAGAGTTTGTAATTTATTTTTTAAATTTAAATAATTAGTAGGTAAACTTAGTAACTAATTTAAAAATATTTATGAGTAATAAAAATTAATTTCAATTTTAATATTTTTTTAATTTATAAATAATATTTAATTTAACTAATATAATAATTCATTATTTTTATTTCTAAAATTAATTTTTATTTAATAAAGATATATGAGTATGTTCTAATTTACCTTTTATAGAATCATAATCTATTTTTATTCGTACTTGCTCCATATTTCTGTTTCAATTTCATATGAAGTTTTTCCTTTTAAACTAAGAGTAAGATTCAGTAAGAAGCATTATTTAATGTTCTTAGCGGGAAAATAAGTGCTCTATTTTATGTGCCGGAACTACTCTCATTGTAACCATTCACATTCTTTTGATGAATGGAAAATAAATGTCCCATGAATTTTTCAATTATAATGTACAAATAATTAAAGTAATCAAGGTATAATTGAAAAAAAAAATCATAGTTACCTTAAAAATGACACTTATTTAAAAAGAGAGAGAGCATATATAAGAAAAAAAAAATCTAACTTCACATATATTAAATTTTACTCCATTAGTTCATTTTTAAGTGTTTGTTTAATATTTTGTAGGATAAATAAAGAAATGTAATTTGACTTCAATAAAATATTTATAAGATTTTCTATTTTAACATTTTTACCCTCTCACTCCTACTTGGAAAATCCTTTTTGAGCGAGTCTCTACT
>Ga0123342_1006957_pt1 | contig 15302 bp, 11 predicted proteins | sample Turbeawhitnodule_FD_89960 | JGI IMG/M metagenome (GOLD analysis project Ga0123342, IMG submission 89960) | Root nodule microbial communities of legume samples collected from Mexico - Turtle bean Mexico white nodule | ecosystem: Host-associated > Plants > Roots > Nodule | place: Mexico: Nepantla... | reverse complement strand
AAAGATCTTGGAGACCTAAAATATTTTCTAGGGATTGAATTTTCCCGTTCCAAAGCTGGTATTTACATGTCCTAAAGAAAATATGCGCTTGATATTTTGCAGGATACGGGACTCACAGGTGCTTGTCCAGACAAATTTTTAATGGAACAATACCTAAAACTCACACCCGACAATGGAGAGTTATTAAAGGATCCAGTCAAATACAGGCGACTCGTGGGACGACTGATATACCTCACGGTTACTCGACATAACATTTTTGGTTCAAACCCTAAGTCAATATATATATGATCACGGAAACCTCATTGGGATGCCGCAATTCGAGTCCTAAAGTACATAAAAGGATCACCAGAACAAGGATTATTATTGTCATCCGAAAATAATCTGACATTGACAGCTTATTGCGACTCAGACTGGGGAGGTTGTCAGACAACTCGGAGATCAGTATCTGGGTATTGCATTTTTTCTTGGTTCTTCTATTATCTCATGGAAGTCAAAAAAACAGACAAACGTATCAAGATCAAGCAGAATACCGCGCGATGGCCAATACTTGTTTGGAGATAGTTTGGTTGCGATATCTGTTGCAGTATTTAAAGGTGTCATGTAACTTGTCAGCTCAACTTTTCTGTGACAATCAAGCGGCATTACATATAGCAGTAAACCCAGTATTTCATGAACGCACAAAACACATTGAGATAGATTGTGACATTGTGCGAGAAAAATTACAAGCTGGGATAATCAGTCATTCATATGTACCGACACAGTATCAGCTCGCAGATATTTTTACAAAGGCATTAGTCAAGAAACGGTTTTTGACGCTACGACACAAGTTGGAGGTTGATGATCTTCACCTACCAACTTGACGGGGAGTATTAAGGAAATAATAATTATCAAATTATATGCAATTATTGTATGCAATATTATACGATATTGTATCCAATTATCAATTATATGCAATTAATTTAATAATGATAGAATCTCATGATTAGTATCCTACCTAATTACATTGTAATTTGGAGAGAGAAACTCCCTATATATTTCATATGAAGTGATGTAACTATACACATAAGAGAATAAAACATCTCTTCTTCTTACCATTTTTTATCATTTTCTTATAAAACATTTTATCTTATTTCTATTACCACTAATCCTTACAACTTAACAAAGGTTTTATGAAAAAATAAGTTTTTTTTTTCTCTTTCCTCTTATCATGTAATTACAATTAGTTTCAAAATTATTTAAAGACATTCAAGTGAATTGAGAGGAATGTTACAGAGAAGAATGTCTTGAACCTTATTTTATAATTGATTCTATAATTAAATCAAGTAATCATAATATATCTTAAATTGTAAGACACTTGTTGTAAAATGAAAAAAGATATATGGTCATATAGTTTGTAAAATTGAAAAGGCAATTTTATGATATAAGGATTGATTTATTGTACATTACTCTTTCAACGGACTTAGAGCTTATATCTGTATTTGACTTCACTGTGTTGAAAATAAAAGAAAGTGTCCTTATTACGTTGGAATTAATTAGGTAAACTTTCTTGAATTTTATTTAATACAAACAAACGACTATAAATTAGTAAATTTGGTAAGCATAAGTAGTGACAAAAGAATCGTAAAATGTTTTAAATTCAGTTCAAACTTGTACGATGGTTTGCTCTTTATTTATAATAACAACTTACTCTTTCAATTAAGTTTTTTCTTTGTAGTACTTTGGAACCATAAACACCGGAATTGTAACTAATGTCCTGATAATTTCAAATCAGAGTAACAATGATTAACTGTTGAATAGTAGATGGATTTTTCAAATGAAGATGTATTAACGAACTTGAACAGTATATTCTTTTACTTTAAATAAAGGAATTCTTCGTATCTTTCCAATTTTATTTTGTTTTTTCCGAAAAAGTGAACCACATAAAGTTTACGAGTAAGGTGAAACTGTTGTTAATTTCCGATGTGTAGGATTTGAAAGATGGGTTATCCATGTCTCGACAGTTCCATAATCCCAATCCCTTGCCTTCACCACTCCAACGTTAGGTATGACAATCCGTTGTCACGTCTTATGCACCATTTTTGGATGCTAGCAGAATTGCAAAATTTCTGTCATTTTAGCTTAGAATTTAAAGTTTTGTCAAATCACCAAAAGATAAACTTCGTTAACCCTTTCATTTTGAATTTGGGATCCAAACATGCATTAGCCCATTCTAGTTTCGCATCAAAAAATTCAGCAGCAAATAATGCAATTCTATCGGCAAGATTTACTTTAAGGCTGTGTATACTGTGTGAACGTATTAATTGATTCATGTATAAAATAATGTGACTTCTACTATGTAAAGTCCAGTTTTCTTTTTTCTTTTGGTAGCAACCCAAATGAGAACCAGAATAGCATCACATGTTCCAGTTTTTTATACCTCTGAGTTGTAAAATCGGCATTATTATTTATTTAACGAATCTTGAAGTGAAAGTCGCACATGCTCGTTCAGAAGGGGAAATTCTTGTTCAGAAAAAAAGCAATAATTGAATGTAGAATGGCCTTATCTTCCTTGGAAGAGAGAAAATTGTAAACGAATCCACTCTTTCATAGCACACTAGAAGGGCCATCTGCTCAGAATTTTCCATTTCTATAATTTTCCATGTTATGAAAATATTCTTATGTGCAACAACTATTATACTTGTGATAGATTTGGGCTCACATTGTTAATGCTATAATTCTACATAACAAGGTAATCTATATCTCTCTAATGTTCTAATGTTTTGCTGTGCATGGCAAAAATAATGAAGGCTATGCACCAACCTCACAGTTCGATAGCGAAGTAGGGGAAACAGTTATAAGGAAATGTTGCCACTTCATCCATCAGAAAAGAGAAGACAGTTGGTGTCTTCTCGAAGTTTCATTGATGTTGAAGTGATGAGTGATGTTCTTTTTTTAAGAAGGTGGCAAATAGCCCCATAGTCTTTCATACCAAACGGAAGTAAAAAAGAAAGAAAAAGAAAAGAAAAGAAAAGAAGAAAAGGTACTTTGCATACTAAAATTGAAGGGGAGCTTCATTTTTGGCTTACATAGCAAGATAAATCAAATATGTGCCCACCTTTGCTTATACCCCAAAGCACCCAACTACTACAACACTTAATTGTCACCAGAGAGAGAAATAGAGTCTAATCAGTTTTCCTATTGCCACTCTTAAAGCCTTTTCATGCTTCTCCTACAAGAATTGGACATGGAGGTTGGCAGTTGGCCTCACACCCCTAACTGAATTTAATCATGCTCTTCCTTACACTACTTATTCTTAGGCTGAGAATGCATTCATCCATGTGTGACAAGAACTAGCAGAGCAAATAATTTCATTTCTCTCCACACACTCACAACAGTGACTGAACCTGTTCCCCAATTTTCATTTGAAGATGGTACTTCCCTCCCCTGCCAAAATACTCATTGGCCTCTCCTTAGACCCAGATGACAGCAAGGAGCTTCTCTCATGGGCAATAAGAGTTCTAGCCAATCCAAATGACACCATTGTGGCTGTGCATGTGCTTGGTTAGTCACTATTTTTCTACCCAAATTCAAAATTTTCAACCATTTAGCCTTTTATTACTTATTACTTCTTTCCTGCATCATCAATCTATCACTTATTCAATGGTGTTTTAATGAAATTCACTAAACTTAAGATTCTAACATGAATGATTGACGATTTGTAAATAGAGCAAAACACGTATTCGTATTGTGAATGTTTAGTGTTGTAATAGCCACCAAATCTGTTAAATTATAGTTAATGCGGATAAGAAGAAGCGAGTCTCCGTCAGAAAAAGGCAATCACAACTTCGACAAGCAAAAGCAAATGTTATATCTGTGCTTGGAGAATTTGCACAGACCTGTTGGTCTAAGCAGGTAATTCACCAGGATCAAATATACGATTATAAATGTCTCTATCTTTAAAAACGATAAATTTTTTTAAATCTTGTATAACCATTATTAGATTACAACATGCTTGTTACTAAAGTCTAGAATCAAATAAGTTATCATGAAAACATCATTATCAGGTTAATTTGGAGGCAAGGGTGGCACTCAATTCCACAGTTGGTGGAGGTTTATCGGAGGAAACCAAGTCCATCAATGCTGACTTTCTTCTTATTCGTGGCTCAAGAAACCAAACTAATAAGTATGAGCTGAATGATATGGCAACAGTTGTCAATTTTCTTTATGAAAATCATGCAAGACAAACCCAATTTATGTTTTTTTTTTTTATTTCTTAGAATTGGAACTTCCAAAGGAATTACAGGGTATTGCTTTGAGCATGCGCATGAAGGGTGTACAATAGTCTCAGTTGGAAGACGTAGGAAGGCAGATCAAAGTGTCAAGCCAAACTCAGTTCATTTTCAAGGTAATTCAGTTCTCAGAAATAATGTGACAAAATACAAATTACAGTGGATGACAAGTCCCTTAAATACGGTAACTTGTATCTTTTCACCAGTAGATAACAAACAACCAAATTCAAGAAGGTTTAAGAAGGAAAAGCAATGTGATAAGGGTGTCTCCCCTGTTCTGGAGGATTATATCAAAGGAATCAAGGCTCAGAACCGTTCACCAAGAACAGTACTAAATAGTCTAGAGGGACAATCAAACAGCACAGAAGATGATACCTTTAGCACTAGGGTCTCAAGCACCACGTATACCCCATCATTGGATTCAAAGATTAAGAGCCGATCCAAGATAAAACCACAGTTCTCATTTAGGTTCATAGTCTCATTCCTTGCTTCACCATTTAGAAGGAAAAACTTCAACATTTACGAAAGTGAAAATCGTCAGCCTTTGTTGAAGTGCTTCATTTATGAACAGATATTCAATGCTACCAACGACTTCCACCAAGGTATGTTATTGTGGACTCTTGATTTCTTTCAAAATTACTTTTAGACAATCTTATATGCTACTGGGCGCCTAGTTAAATAAGGAAACAACAGAGAAAAATGTAGGTGGGATAGCTGATATAAATAATAGGTGTTGATGGAATTTTTTTTCCTTTTTCATTTATCAAAACAACAGATAATTTGGTTGGACGAGGTGGGTATTCGGAAGTATACAAAGGTGATCTTTCAGATGGACGAACCATTGCTGTGAAGAGGTTGGCCAAGGATAACAAGGATCCTAACAAGGAAAAAGAGTTCCTTATGGAATTGGGTGTTATTGGACATGTCTGTCATCCTAATACTGCAACTTTAGTGGGCTGCTGCATTGAAAATGGGCTATATCTGATTTTCAATTACTCTCAAAATGGAAACTTGGCAACTGCATTGCATGGTAAATTATCCTCGTATAAGAGTTTCATTTTATTTTTTCAGCTAGAATTGCTTGTTATGTCATTTGAGATTAAATGCATTGGAATGATTATCAGGTAAAGGAGGAGACTCACTAGACTGGCCAATCAGGTACAAAATTGCCATTGGTGTTGCAAGGGGTCTCCATTATCTTCACAAATGTTGCAAACACCGAATAATTCACCGTGACATTAAAGCCTCTAATGTTCTTCTTGGTCCTGACTACGAACCACAGGTAGAAATAGAATTATAATCAAATGCAAACATTTTGGAATTGGAAAAACAACATTGTTTTGACGTGGTTCAAGTCAATCAACTCACATTTAAATTTTTTTGAACCTCTATTTAGATTGCTGATTTTGGGCTTGCAAAGTGGCTTCCTAACAAGTGGACTCACCATGCTGTGATCCCCGTAGAGGGCACGTTTGGATACTTAGCGCCAGAATACTTTATGCATGGAATAGTGGATGAGAAAACAGATGTTTTTGCATTTGGAATTCTACTTTTGGAGATTGTAACTGGACGGAGACCTGTTGATTCATCAAAACAAAACCTTCTCTTATGGGTAATCATAGCTTTTTATGGAGATTAAGTGAGAATTGTATGTTCCATGGTTAAGTTATTAGGAATTTATCACCAAACATGGATGTATAAATTGGTTAAGCAAGAAATTAATAGAGTTTTGTAACTACGTATAGGCAAAGCCTCTAATGGAATCAGGGAATATTGCTGAGCTGGCTGATCCAAGAATGGAAGGTAAATATGATGGACAGCAACTGTACAGGGTAGTGCTAGCGGCTTCATACTGTGTGAGACAAACTGCCACGTGGCGTCCCCCAATGAGCGAGGTGAATGAACAACAAAGACCATGTTTAAGTTTCTCTCAGTCTCAACAAGATCACACTTATTTTATGTTCTTCCTTCTTTTTTGGTTTTACGCAGGTGTTGGAGCTGCTAACCAGTGGCGAAGACAGTGAGGTTGGAAAAAGCTGGAGGATCCCAAAGTTCACCTCTGATGAATTGGATGATTACTCTATGGCTTTCGGATATGATGTACCCTCAGACCTATCTTTGGAGGATTATTTGTGAGAATTAAATTACACTTCAGTTTCAATTTTCTTTCCATCATACACACTATATATAGGTTTTTTATTTCTGTAATTTATCATATTATTATTTTCTTTGTTTTTTTTTGTACCACTTAGTATTTCCATGAAGGATAAGAATATTATTATTTCCATGAAGATTTTAGGGAAATACTGCAAAGACATTATCGTCTGTGCCCAGTTTTTGATATATAAAAGTTTAGTTTGCCTTTGTTTTGATGTATGGTATTTGTCAGAAGAAAAAAAAACATTCAGAGAAGGTTCAAATAGATAGGCAAATAAAAACAGACCACATAATTTTCCTAATATCTAGCATTTCGATAAATATAAAGTTGTCATCCTATTTATTTATGATAAAAACAGGATCACGTCTATCTTAAATCCTGTTTATACGATCGATCAAATGGGTGAATGTGTTGTTTTGAAATATATGGTTTTTGAAACACTTTTCGCAAAAGGAAGATATTTTTCAGAACAAGAAAAGAGAATTTGTTAGGGGATACGAGCAAGCTCTTGGAAGATATGTCACTGATTGTTGCTAGCTCTAGTAAAAGTACACTTTAAAAGTCTAAATTTATAGATATCAGCTAAAAGTTTAAATTTCAAGCGTACTGTTATATTATTTAATATTAAAAGTGGTTTTTTAAGATGATCTTCTCTCCGCATATATAAATTAGAGTGAAATCTTTGTTTATGACTTATTCTGTATTGAAAATATTTTTAAAAAAAAATCTCTACAAAAACAATTTTACATGTTTTTTTACTTGACATTTAATGTCTTCTAATATGTATTTTTCATTTATTTAACGTTCAATCATTGGATTAATTTAATATTTTCACACGGTCGGTATACTTCATTTAAAATCATAAAACAGTCTAAAACACTTATAAAATTCAATAAAACTAACATTCAAAAACATTCAACTATTAGACGATAATATAAAAATGTTTTCACACTCTCACAGTCAGTATATATAATTTACATTCATGAATTTGAACTCATTACTTTTCTTTTTCTTTGACAAAGTTACTTATTTCTTGTATACATTTTGTTTCTTGCTTGCGTCCACTTGTGGGTTTTTGCTTGATGCCCTTAATAAATTTAAATTTAGCAATCTATTATTGATGTAAAATGATTAAAATATTCTTTTTTTTAAAATGGATGGTGACATTTTAATATCCCATACATAAAAATACATACACTCTACACACTAATAAATTATTATTTTAATTTTATTTATTTATTTTTTATTTTAAAATATTATTATATTATTATAATTATTTGTCAAAAATGTGTGGTTTAGTATTTGGGTGTCAAAATAAACTTTTCCTTTTTAAATGAGAGTAAGGTGTGCTTGCCAAAATGTATTCTAAATTTGGTACTCTGAAATATATTTTTGATTTGAATTTTCAGAACACTTTTTCATATTATGTCCTTTGTTTCTGTAATAATCTTTTTAGAATATGTTTCTAGAATTTTGTTTCTTGGAATTCTTTTTCTGAATATGTTTCTAGATTTTGTTTTCTAGAATCTCTTTTCCAAAATGTATTATTTATATTTTGGATTTAACTTTTTTAAATGAGATTTTGGTTTTTTAATTCTATTCCAAAATTTCATTTTCAAGATGCAAAAATATCTATTCCGTTTTTCTTATTCCAGAATGTATTTTCATTTTGGATTTCCAATTATGGAATGAAGGCCAATTATGAAATTTTAATTTCATTGGGTGTAGGAAACAAATTTATTGGGTACAAGAAAAAATAGTCCTGGGTATGTAATCATTGTATTGGGGTCAATTAACAAATGGCCGAAAAGTTAGGGGTGACAATGTAGGCTAGCTCACCCGTTCTCTATTAGCTGGCAAAATATGGGTCGGTTTGGTCCGTCTCACATAAATAATGCAAATTAATTTTGTTGGCTTATCTCACATAAGGAATGACATGTGGGTCAACCTGCATATAGAAATTAATTTTTGTTGTTCTTGTTGAAGAATTAGATTAAATTTAACAAAATGAAAACATCTATAAAAATATATCATTACATAAGAAAGAACAAATCTAACATGTGGAAAAAGAAAATAAGAAAGTTGTTATACTATGACTTGGAGGTCCTCATAACTCCAACACCACATGAAATACAATTGTTATACCATGGTTATTATATCATCTTCTTTTATTTCAAGAACATTAGATGCAACCTTAAAAGACTTTTCATCTTTGACTTTTTAATAGTTATAATCTTTCTCATCATCTCCATGCATTTGAACAATGACAATGAGAGAATGAAATTAAAATTAAAATAATACAATAAAAATTGGATATGTAAAAATAATTGAATTAACACAATGCCTTTACCATGAATCAGTCTAGAATCAATCTAAATCACTAATCAACAATGAATCATAACATAAAATATTAAAAGAGACATAATACCTTGACATGCTTCTTTTCAATTAACGTCCTGATTTTATGCATCCAAGATATCATTTTGTTATTGGAATTCACCAAATGAATAACAATATAAAATGGATAAAACAAACACCAAAGCAATGAATACAAATAAAATTATAATCGGTAGATAAATTCACTAAAATAGGAATGATGGAAAAATATGTAGTTAAAATAACAATTTCACTTTAGATAGGGAAGAGTGATAAAAATCGCATATTCAATGGATGGATTTAACAAAATTAATAGTCCAAATTCTATTGCATTAAATTCATAAGTAGTATCATAACGCGTTAAGTAGCAACAAACTTAACAAAAAAATTCCAAACCACAATTTTTTTTTTGTATTTTTTAGTATTATGCAAGTTAGTGGGTTGGTCCATCTTCATTGTTTGCGTGTGCAGGCTACCCATTATGCGAGGTGAACCTAAGTGGATCAGTGGGTCGCGAGACGACTTGCACAACTCGTCCCGTATTGCCACCTACCAAAAGCATAATCTAAAAGATAAAACAAATAAGACTATTTCAATTTGTATCCTTGTGTTTTTTTTCTCAGCGTCCATTAGATGTGTAGAAGACAAAACTATCATACTTTTTTTTTATATCATCCCTTATCATTGTCACATTTTTGTTGTTGCCACCACATTTCATCCCGTTGTTGTTGTTATCATCCTTTTGTGTATGTGTTATGTCGTGGACTCATGAAAAAAAAACATTTAGATTTCAAATTATGTAATTTGAAAGACAATTCCAAATTACATAATTTAAAAAAAAATTATGAAAAAAATGTCTTTTAGATAAAAGATGAAATAAGAAAGTTTATTCCAAATTTAATAATTCAGAAGTTTTTTTTTTATAAAAAAGTTAATCCAACATACTATACTAAATTCTAAATTTCACAATTTAAAATTAAAATTAACTTTCAAATTATTGTTATAGAAATCTGATATATTTTTTCCAACTTTAAGATCACATAATTTGGCAGATTTTCAGATCTAACAATAAAAAAATAAAACTTTAAACTAAAGAGGAAAGCGATGATTTTTAATATTTGTGACGGTGCAAAAGAAAAGCACGGGGTGCAAAAAGAAATCCCAGGAAATAAACGGTTTTGGGTTTGCATCTTTGTGCTTTGAAAGTTTAAAGAATTTGAAAGCCCGTCTTTGTGTTTGACAACTTTTATGTTCATTATAGGAACCGGTGTGGAAATTGAATGCCCATCATAAAAGAAAATAGATTCCCGTAGAACGTTCCATTTTCATATATTTGGGTTGGATTGTTATATTGATTATCAAATAGTCTGTTACGTAGAGAATAAAAAAACGGTGAAAAATGAAAACAAGTTAGAAATAAAGTAAAAATTTAAATGTTAAATGATGCAAATGCATATGAATTTTACACTATTGGACTCAATTTCACAAAAGTGTCATTTGTCATATTCATGAAGATTGGCGTTGTACATTTCCATATTCGTCGTGTCTCTACTTCACAAAATATACAACCACAAACAACTAACTAATGTGACATATTAAATAATACAGGTACTAATCACATTTGAGCCCAAATATGCACACTAAATTTCACAAACGTGTAATCTATGTAGCATGTAGGCACCTAGTACGTTACATAACATGTTTCGTTAATGTTAATATTTATGATTTAAGAAAAAGACTAAACTAGAAAAATAAATTACAAATCAAGAACCAAAGTGTTATTCAATCATGTCTCCCATATTTAGTATTTTTATTTGTCTACGAAATTGTGGAGGTTGTTAATATATCTTAGAATTTTGAATATTTTTTCTAAACTCTAAAACCCATATTCAAATACAAGTACAGCATCATGTATACTTGGTTAAGAATATAAATAAATCTTAACTAGATTTATTCTATTTAATCATACATTTTTGTAAATGTCTTGGTTTGATTGAAAATATATTTTAAGAACATTTTATTATTGATACAAAGTTCTAATAAAAAATATTATTTAAACGAGAGGCACGATCTTTCAACAATTTAGTTTATGTATTCAAATCCATCTAAGTCATTCAACAATAAAAATCTAGTTAACCCGAAAAATAACTCAAGGACATTTTAAAATTGATTTATTTTACCAACTTTTAAATGAATGGACGCAGAATTTTTTCAGTTCAATTAATGATTTCGAAGTCAAATCTTATATAGGTAATAAAATAAAATAAAAAATATTCGGTTCATAAAAAATATTTATTTGTTCAAAATGAAAATTCACTTTATATTGAATTAAAGTATATTTTTAGAATATATTTAAACCTCTTAAATTTCCCCCTTAAGGACACAGCGTCATTTTGAAAGTTATCTTTCCAGATAGAGTTTACGCGTCTTACGCCTGTTATGGATATCTTCAATCATATCTTTAAAATTTTATTGGAATAATTAACTTATAACGAAAAATATTTAAAATTTATATTATATATAATTTAAATCTAAAAAATGTATAAGATTTTTTTTTTCCACGTATGAGATATTTGTCAGTGTACTTATAAATGAAAAAAAGTGGTGAGAAGTGAAGGTCAATTCTGCAGATAAATAAAAAAAATAGAAGAGTGCATAAAACAAAGAAAGGAAAGGACCACATGGAACATAAGATGTAGCCTAGGTTGGATTCTAGCCTACCACTTCTTCTTCAATCGGGAACCCAATCGAAAGCATTGTGAAGTAACGGTCTAATACTAACATAAATGAATATAAAAGGTTGAAAATGAAACGGGTTTATCCCTTCAATTCAATCTCATTTCTGGTTGGTTGTAACATTCTGTGTCATGGCAAAATAACCATTCAAAAGGAGAACAAAAGAGTTAGGAACAAGATGGGAAGACCAAACTCTAACATGCTATCTTTTACTAGATTTGTGGAGTCCTAACCCCCAAATCAATATATGGATATGTTACATGTTGCTGTCGGAAATTTCTTACTTATTGTGCATCTCTATTTTGCTGTTTTTGTGTGCTACATTGGAGTGGTGTTGGTGAATGATATATGAGAAGTGTTGTGTCGTGTTGACTAGGCATACATAGGGTAACACTGTGGGGTCCTCTGTAGAGGAGTTTAGTGGGGGTGATGATGAACATAACTTGAATGGACCACACGAGACAGTGGTGCTGCAACCAGACAGAGCTGAGCCCACAAGGAGGTGGTTTGAACGAGTGGCGCACGTGAAGGGGGTATGGGCTGGGCCCACTCTGTAGCCCATTTGACAGTGACCCCTCGTGAAACAAGTAACCGACACCTTTTCGTCTTCATTGTTCCATCCCTATATCCATATAAAACGCAGCCTCCCACTGTCCGTATCACTCTTCAGTTTTTTTCAACACTAAAATTATAAATAAGATAAAATTGCTTCTTTTTATGCTGATAATTGAATAGATCCCCGTTGTATCCAGTTCCAAAAGGATCATTCAGTTCCTCTTCAACCATCTTGTTCTCAAGTAAATTTGCCTCACACTTTAAACCAATAATATTTTTAAATATATTAATTAATAATGGATAACGACATTACATTTTAAATCTACTCTTAAAGTTGTTGAAACTCGTAGTCGCTTTATGCCCAATTAACTAATTTGTGAAAAAAAATAGTAGTATAACTTAATCTTAATAATTTGTGTCTACTAATTCTTCTTTTACTCTGTACCAGAAAAATAATATTTTTATAATAATAATATTTACTTTTTATTATTCAAAAGTAGGATGACAAAGTGAATCGGTCCTTATAGTATGGGCTTGTCCTGCATAATAAACTTGGACTAGATTTTATGTTCCGTCTCGTATAAGAGTTCTGCATTTGAGTTTTTTTTTTATTTTTTTATTTTTAGAAATTGAATGAAAATATTTTTTATTTTTTTCTTGAAAAATTATCAAATTGAACTCATATATCTGTTATTATCAACCATTAATATTTTTTTCTTCTATTATTAACATAGTCAAACATTAATAATTCAATTAAGATAAAAATTAAATATCAATATTCTTCCATCTCAAAAACATTAAAAATAGCTAATTCAAAAACATTAAACATAAACATCACTACAGTTAACATAGTTAATTTAAAAACATTAATATTTTTTTCAGTCCAAGTTATCACTGGCAAGTCCAATTCAAGTCAATACACAAACTTTTTTTTACGGGTTAATGGGTCAGTCCTCCCTGTCCCGTTGTTGACTCGCGCAGACTACGGATTATGCGAAACAGACTGAAACGGGTCAGCGGGTTGAAAAACTGAACACATCCCACATTTTTTACTAACGAACCAAGGACCGACCCACATAACCTGCCCACTTTATCACCCTAACCAAAAGTAGAGAATTTTCTGAATATGTTTTTATCATAAAATTGACATAAATTCTCTAATCCACAAATAGTTTATATACCCTTGAACTTTTAAGATTATTAGGATAAATAGATAAAAATAAATACTTAGATGATAAATATAATTTTTTTATTAATAATATATATATATATATTAAAACAAGATATATAAAATTAATATAGTATGAGAATTTTTAAGATAAAAATTCTAAGTCATCCTTTTAATTTTATTTTTCTAAATAAAATATATAAAACTAATAAAATTTTCAATTTAGTTTCTATAGACTGTTATATGGATAAATATCAAATTTAAATTGGAGAAACTATAACAATAAATAAATAAATATACTCTTTAAGAGTTTCAATTTAGTTTCCATATTCTGGATAAATCTTAAAAATCAAATTTAAATTGGAGGAACTATAAAGAGATAAAAAATTCAATTTTGTTTTATTAAAGACTATGAAAGCGAGACAAAATATCCGACCTAATGTATAATGTGAGTATTGTTATCCTTTAAAAGAAGAGTTATTACCTAAAGTTAGGCTTACTGACCTTTCTTATTATTTATTTATTTCCAATTCAAGTTTTCTAGTATTAAAAATTTCTTTAAATATCTCAATTTTAAAAATATAAAATTGTGATATTCTGCGTGTAAATTGCATTATACGGAAATTAAAATTGCCACTATTTATTTGTTTATAATCTTACTGCTTATTAAATGAAAAATAACTATAATTACACCTTTAAAAATCGAGAATCTTAATTGAACCTTTTATTTTAATAATGAAACTAAAAAATAATTAAAAACAGTTTATCTCGTGTGTTATAGTTTTAAGAATTTTTTTATAAATTTATATTTTTTCCACAATATGTTTCTGTGGTCTATAAGTTTTTTCTACTTCTTATCTATTTTTGATAAATGAAATACAAGTGGAGAGAGAACGGGACGGGTCCACCCTTATCTTCACCTATAGGCTATAATTGAAATAACTTCTACCATTCGTATGTGTAAAAACCACAAGAAAACAACATTTCAAAATATCATAGTTTGGGACACTTATTTCCCAGCTTACTGATAAACAATTGAATTTGGGAGATCATAATTGAATTTGGGAAGTTCATTCATTAAATAAAAATAAATTTTAAAATTATAAATTAGTTATTATATTAATTAAATTAAATATTATTTTATAGAAAAAATTATTAATATAATTATTAATAAATAATTTTAAAATTTATATTTAACTAATTATCAAGTTTGAGCTATTAATTTTAAAATTTAAATAATTAATAATTAAAATTTTAATAGTTAATTAAATATTAATTTAAAAATTATTTATTAATAATATAAACTAATTTAGATATTAATAATTTTTTATTTTTTAAAATAATTTTTAATTTAAAAATTAAGATATTACAATTTTTTAATTTTTAAAAAAGTATTTAGTTTAATTAATTATTTTGCTTTCTAAAATTAATTTTTATTTAATAAATTTTTTAGTAGTATTTGGTGTATTTACATATATTTTTGTAGTTTTTCAAGAAAACCGTGTTGGCTTTGCCATTGAGTAACAAATAATCATATTGTCAAAGTTTGAAGATGATGTGATTACTGTTGCTTTCGTATTAAAGAGTCAAATCCAAAAAAAAAAATCAAAACAAGGAAACAGTGGCAGTTGGATTGATCAATCAACGCCCAACTTCAGCATGAATCCTGTGGAGGAGCCAAGACAAATAATTTGTGGGGACTGTGTTTAATCAAGGATTTATATATATAAACTATTTCTAAATCTTTCAACAACATTCCCGTATTTATCTTTCTATTTATATTCTATAATATATATTTTATGTTTTTATATTAATAAGATAAAATATGAAGTGTACTTTTTTATTTAATTATCCACTTTTTTTTATAAAATACTCCCACCACTTTAAAATTATTAAAAGGGATATTTTAACGCACAAAGATTTATTTTAAATTATGCTTTAGTTTTCAAAACAAATAATTAACATGATGATTGTAATGCCCATAATTAATATATATATATATATATATATATATATATATATATATATATATATATTTTTT
>Ga0123342_1006956_pt1 | contig 15309 bp, 12 predicted proteins | sample Turbeawhitnodule_FD_89960 | JGI IMG/M metagenome (GOLD analysis project Ga0123342, IMG submission 89960) | Root nodule microbial communities of legume samples collected from Mexico - Turtle bean Mexico white nodule | ecosystem: Host-associated > Plants > Roots > Nodule | place: Mexico: Nepantla... | reverse complement strand
TGCTAGATAGGGAAATAAAAAATAAAAGGGTGCTAGATAGGGAAATAAAAACAAAAGGGTGCTAGATAGGGAAATAAAAACAAAAGGGTGCTAGTTAGGGAAATAAAAGTCTAAATGGTGCTATATAGGGAATTTACCCTACTTATTTAGTATCGTCTTATATCTCTTATATTTATCCTATTTAGATTTTTTTATATATTTTATCTTTATCTTTTTTTGATTTGTCTTTATTTTATATCTTTTATGTTTTTAGTTATTGTTTTTTTTTCTGCCATTCTTTGTTTTTGTTTTTTGTTTTTATTTTATTGTTGCATTTTTTATTTTTTAGACTTATTTATTTTTGCATTTTTTTCTTCTTAATTTTAAGCATTAAGTGTAATATTTGCATTAGTTTTTTTAGGATTTTGCATTTAAGGTAGAGACTTCAATATTATTTGTGTGTCCACTATTAATTAATACTAATTAACTTTGGTTTTTTTATAATTATGTTTTGTATTTTTTACTCGAAATTAACATAATTACATCATCATAATAATAAAAATAAATACTAATTTAAGTTTATAGATTCAACTTTTATTTTGTTGTAGGGTTTAATTTTTTATTTTCTTCATTTTAAAAAAAAAAAATAATTTTAAACTAAACATTTTAAATTTATTATTTTTTTATTTTTATTTGTAAAAATTCATTTCTTTAATCATTAATTTTTTTATAACTATTTTAAACATTAAAAATATTTTTTTAATGTATTAAAAAAAATTAAATTATCAAAAAAAATAAATTATTATTTTATTTATTTATTTTTGAAATATGCTAAATAGTAAAATAAAAAATAAAAAGGTAGGGAAATAAAAACAAAGGAGGCTAAATAGAGAAATAAAAACAAAATATGTTAAATAGAAAAAAAAATATATATATATAAATAAAGAAATAAAAATATAAATGGAAATTTATCCTATTCGTACACGTTATATAAAAGCTCAGAAATTCAAACTCCACGCAACTTCAGGCTCTTATAGCTCAGAAATTCAAACTCCACGCAACTTCAGGCTCTTATGGTTCTGAGGAGGACATTTACATTTACCCTCACAACCTCTCGTTATTACACTTCTGCCACTGTTTCTCTCCCGCACACAGACCACACTCTCCTCCATCTGCTTCAACTCTGCATCGGCCTTCGAGCTCAGAAGCTTGCGCAACAATCTCACGCTCAGATCCTCGCCAATGGGTATGCGCAAAACGTTTTTCTCGCCACAAGACTCGTCTCTGCATACGCCACTTGTGGCGGGTTAACATCGTCAAGGTTCGTCTTTGAGTTCGTTGAGGCCAAGAACGTTTACCTTTGGAACTCACTGATTAATGGGTACGTTAAAAACCGCAACTTTCACCAAGCCTTTGCTTTGTTCGGAGAAATGGGTCGCCGTGGTGTGTTGCCCGATGACTACACTCTCGCGACGGTTTTCAAAGTTTCTGGTGAACTTGAGGACTTGGTTTCCGGGAGATTGATTCATGGGAAGAGTGTAAGGATTGGGTTTGTGTCGGACGTTGTTGTTGCCAATTCTCTGATGGCAATGTATTGTAGGTGTGGGGAGTTTGTTCAAGCAGTGAAGGTGTTTGACGAAATGCCTCACAGGAACGTGGGTTCGTTCAATGTTGTAATTTCTGGGTGTGCTGCCTTGGGAATATGTACTTCTCCTTCCCGTGATGATTTGTGGAACTTTTTTGTGAGAATGCAATGTGAGGGGTTTATGGCCGATGCATTTACTGTTGCGAGTTTGCTGCCTGTGTGTAGTGGTGATTCTGGGAAGTGGGATTATGGGAGGGAGCTTCACTGTTTTGTGGTGAAGAATGGGTTAGATTTGAAGATGGGTTTAGATGTGCATATGGGATCTTCTTTGATTGATATGTATTCCAGGAGTAAGAGAGTTGTTATCGGAAGGAGAGTGTTTGACCAAATGAAAAACAGAAATGTATATGTTTGGACGGCAATGATCAATGGTTATGTGCAGAATGGAGCACCTGATGATGCATTGGTCCTTCTTCGTGAGATGCAAATGAAGGGTGGGATACGACCCAATAAAGTATCACTTGTTAGTGTGCTTCCTGCTTGTGCCTCGCTTGCTGGATTAACAGGAGGGAAACAAATACATGGGTTTTCTATTAAAATGGAGTTACACGATGATGCTTCCTTGTGTAATGCTTTAATTGACATGTATTCCAAAAGTGGGAGTTTGGATTATGCAAGACGGGCATTTGAATCTGATTCCTACTTCAAAGATGGTATAAGTTGGAGTTCAATGATCTCTGCGTATGGATTACACGGGAGAGGAGAAGAAGCTGTAATTACTTATCACAAAATGCTTCAGCAAGGGTTCAAACCAGACATGATAACAGTGGTTGGTGTTCTTTCTGCTTGCAGCAAGTCAGGATTGGTAGATGAAGGCATCAGTATATATAAGTCGCTGATGACTAAGTATGAGATAAAACCAGCAGTTGAAATTTGCGCTTGTGTTGTGGATATGTTAGGAAGATCAGGCCAGCTTGATGAAGCCTTGGAATTTATCGTAGAAATGCCTTTAGATCCTGGTCCAAGTGTTTGGGGATCTCTTTTAACTGCCTCTGTAATGCATGGGAATTCAAGGACAAGAGACCTGGCTTATAGGCATCTCTTAGAGCTGGAACCTGAAAACCCTTCAAATTATATATCCCTTTCAAATACATACGCTTCCTATAGAAGATGGGATGTGGTAAGTGAGGTGAGAACAACTATGAAAGAAAGAGGTTTAAAAAAGATTCCAGGTTGCAGTTGGATAACTGTTAGTGGTACGACTCATTCTTTTTCTGTTGCTGACAAAGCACATCCTTCGTCTAGTTTAATATATGGAATGCTTGATGACCTTTTATCAATAATGTCAGATGGTTGTGCTGATAGTGATATCCTGACTTGAATCTCCTGGTATTGATGAGCTGCAAATCTTTAAGTGTCGAGTAGACACTGAAAACTGGCCAGCCCAGCCATTCCAGCTCAAGCACCACGGGTTGATTAGGGTTGATTCAACAATTCATGCCACCACGGGAAAAACATTATGTGAATCAACTGTTTGAAATTCTTTTGTTTTTCATGGTTGTTAGTTTGAATAGTTTCTTCGATAGTTTGCTATAATTATCTGGGTGAATGATAATTCTATTCAATCAAATACAGGATCATGAAATGGTGTTTAGGAGCATAAATGAAAGTGGATACAGGATTTAGGAATATTTGTATTTTCACTGGAGTATTACTGCTTCAGCAACCTTCTCTTTTTTGCATTCCATACTGCGTCTTACACGAAAAACGATTTTTCTAATACGGACCCATGGGCATTGGTTAGGGAGAAATAGTTACACTTTATTAAATTCTACAAATTATTTCAAACATAAATATTAAATCTTTTCAGAAACCTCCACATTTACAAATAATGCGGGTTTAATATCATTAATGAACGATTAACAAAATTGATGTAAGACTGTAAGTCTCCCTGATTATATTTGTGACCTGACTCTGTTTAGTTTGTCTTAAATAATCACACAATTAAAGGGCCCTATTAATATTTTTAATAATCCTCTATTCATTTTGGAACGAACTCCCCCAAATGTAAAAATATATTTCAGAATAAGTAAAAACTGGTTCCAGAAATTTATACAGTATATGAATTTGAGCTCCTATACGAATAGTGTCAAAACCCTCGAGTCCAAGAAACTGAAGTAACTTCTACAGAACTTGCAAATTCAAAGAGAGAGGCAACATGTACATTCATGCTGATGCAAGACATTGAAAATTATCCAAGATAAGTTACAACATTATTATTAAAGTAGCACCTATTAAATCCTCCAACCTAAATTTTCAATGATATTTTTGTTTCATGGTCTTACCAAAGGTAAGGAATAAAACTACCCTAATATATATGCCATCTCCATATCTCTTCTTAGCATAAACCACAATAATCCTTGACATTAGGATGACAGATCAAAATTTACATCTAGAACGGAGTAAACATCAGCAAGGGAAGACACCTTGAAATCTGGTTTGAATTCAACATCAGCATACTCGGAAGAATCATATCTTCCATTTTGATCAAGCAAGCATGTAAAAGCTCCTGCTCGCCTCCCACAAGCCACCTGTAAAAGGGTTAAACAAGCAATGCCGCAATCAATTACCATCCAATTTTAAATACGATAAATATACTTGGAAAATAGAACATAAAATAGAAAGGAATTTGTTTGCAGCTGTGTTGGAAATAATAATCCGTTTACAAAAATAAAACTGCTCTCAATTAAATTTGGCAGGCTTTCGCATATAACAAACACTACTTTGCCTCCCACACTAACAGATTGCCACCATTAAATTTAACAGGAAATACAACTTCCTCCATTCATCATAGTTTTGGGGGATTATGAACATGGGTAAATTAACATCATATGACACTGAATGTTAAAGAAATGTAATTTACCATATAACTTGTAGTGTTTACCTTATATGAAACACTTTTTGGTCTCTCACCATAGTTAAGGAAATGTTAAAAGCACATAATTTATCATTTTGTTATACTACAGAGCTTATTCCCCTTGTGGTCCACCTATGAATGCATCACAATCTTCATTCTACGACTGATCAAATGCAGGTATTTGTAGTGGCATAAAACTTACAGATCAAATGGTGATAAAATTAAAATACCACTAGGTAAAATCAAGAATAAAATAAGAACCTGAGTCACCGGATTTATATATTGCAAGCAAACACAGACTGGTTTGCATACTGATGCTGAATTTTTTAACTATAAAGTTCACTAGTCATCACTATAAAGTTCACTAGTTTCAGGATTTTGTTACAACAATATTTAATGTTCCGCCTTTGATTTTGCAATTTTTCCTATTATTTATTTGTAATCAAATGTGAAAAGAGAAACCAAGAAGATCCGTAAGCATTATTCCCAAATAATGATGATAATAAGAATCAATGCACTTGAAGTTGCACAATGCCCAGCTACAATGAAAAGTGTGGCATTTGAATACTCACATCAGGAAAAGAATCACTTACATCATCTTTAAGGCTATCCCCAATCATTATTACTTCATTCGGTTGAACTTCCCAAAGAGAACAAATATGCAGTAGTGGAGCTGGATCAGGTTTATAAGGAAGAAATTCCCTGCTTAATGCTGGAGAAAATGTAATCTGCAGCAATGAGGTATAATTTATAGTAGTTTAACATTTTAAAAGAAAGAAGAGTTAGAGGTTTAACCTTACACTAAAAATTCACAATCTTCAAGTTATAATCAATAATGGTGACTTTATGACGTATGTACCACCATAGATAGCATATTTTAGAAAGAAGGAAATTTTTTAAAACCATCTTCATAAGGTTACACCAACTTTTCTCAAAAATAATGAAAATGTAAGGTAATAAGATACCATTCTATACAAGCATCCATACAGCAACTATATAACTTCATTTTCAAACTGATGTATGTCATACCTACGGATAAAAGAAAGCTGCATGGCAAAATCCCTGACTCTGTCACGCTCTTCTAGTTTATATTGGCATTATATACAAAGCCAAAGACAAAGTTCAAATAGGAGAAAAGTGGACAACCTAATTTCACACACAATTTCCCATATCAATTCAATCCAATTGTTCTAGATAGAGAAAATTAGAATTTATACATCTATATACACACACAGAGTTGCATTTGTTGACAAACTCACCCCAAATCGTTCATGGAATAAATCAACTGCTGACTTCACGTTCCGAGTGATCAAACCCCTCCTATTAAAAAAGGCTATATACCATAAGTAATTTATTCACATTTTATGACACTAACAAGATCATAATGTCTACTGCAAAAAAAATCATTCTATCCTTATCTTTTTGGGACAAATACTTCTAACAAATGGAATCACAGTTAGCGAACAAATACTATTAGCACAAAATAAACTTCACATTGTAAAATCTTGTAGAGCAAGTCATACGTATGTGCTGCAGTAAAAATATAAAAATCAATTGATTTTATCAACTCATTGCCTAGGTGTCTAGATGTTGTTAACAAAATCTTAGCATAGACATATAATATGAATAAATAAAAGGACTAAACATAAATGTAGTTCCTAAAATGCTTACGGTACTATTTTTTTGTCTCAGAATTAGAGTTTTACCTCACATAGTAATAAAAATTTGCATAGGCTTCTGAGATAAAGTTTTATTTCAATAGGAAAAAGATTACCAAAAGTACCTACACATAAGAAACTGAATCTAAGCCTGTCCTAAAAAAAGATAGAACAAAACTGATTGCTTAAATGTTTTGAGCATTGCTCTCTGTCATAACTAAAAAAATAACTCCGAACTCTATCTTGACCTTTAATACAAACATTTATTACAGATAATACGGTGAACTTTAACTATTTATATGAAAACAAGGTAAAGTAAGTTTCATCACAAAAATACGTCAGTTCTCCAAATTAAACAAAGCGCCAAGGTTCACAAGTATATTTAGATTTGCTTCAAAGCAACTTTACCATTAGAGAGGATTGGAGGTTGTTGACATAGTAATGAAGAAAACTACTTAAAAAAAAAGTTTGAGTTGATTGTAAAACCATTTATTGTTTACAAATAAAAAAAATATTATCTTTATAAATATTATAATAAATTTAAATAAAAAATATATAAAATTAATGAGTTCGTGGGAGTTGTTGATAATGTCTAGTATAATGTAGGTTGATATCCTAATGCGGGACCCATAAGAAACTCGTAAATTGCTTCTGTTTAAGATGGCATAAGAAGCAGGGACCAATAACCAGTACGGAGTTTAACTGAATCTCAATTTGGAAAAAAGAAGAGAACAGCAGAAGAGGAAGAATAAAGTGCGCTTAACTGGACCTTATTTTCTTCGAATCAAGAATAGCACAAAGCTCCGAAGCACCTGCAGAACGAGAATAAAAGTTGTGCTCACTTCATGAAAAAGAGAGAAAGAGAGAGGAATGGATGCAAACCAGGCATGATTTGGAGGCGTTGAAGACCCTGACGCTCGACCTCGGCGATGGCGTCGTAGGCCTTTTGCTTTTTATGAGGAGGCCAAGTCTCGATGTGACCCAAAATGTCGATGCCAGAAGGGTTTTCCGCCTTCAGCCTGCGGTACTCCGCGTCGCCGAGCACCGCCCTGTACATGGCCGGAAAATCGATGACCGGGACGGTGAGGGTGCCGTCCATGTCGAAAACGACGCCTCTGAGGCGCGTTTTGAGGGCGGGAGGATGGGAGGACATTTGCTTGGAGAATATAAACGCTTGGGCGAAATTGGATATGAGCAATCGCATTCCCGATATCTGTTTTCTGCTTCGCGCACCGCATTTTTCGTCGCACTCTACAAAAATCTTCTTATACACACACCCACACCACAGCACACTAGAGTGTTTCGTTAGCTACCCTTAATTCTTTTTTTTTTTTTTTCTTTTTTTTTTTTTTTTTTTTTTTTTTTGCCTGGCCTTGACAGTCAAACCATGAGTTCCCCTTTTTTTTGTTTTTTTTTTTTTTTTTTTTTTTTTTTTTTTTCATTTTTCTATGTTAATTACTTTTAAGCGTTAACCACATCATGTCGGTTATACAGGCATATAATCTTAATGGGATATAAATTGATGCAATATAGTTGACCATATAATCTTAATGGATATAAAATCGATGCAATACAGTGGAGTAAGTAGTTTAAGTAGTTAGTACTTAAGTTCGATATTTTTCTGAATAGGAAGCGAATTTTGTATCCTTGCTCCTAAAATTTTGTTGAAGAGAGATGGATAAGACCCGTATCACTGATATCATGCCTCGGTTCCATCATTGAACCGACCCAATGTAGTTAAATATTTGTTGGGTCGACCGATAACACAAGTTCATTTATACTCAATCAATGTCAATAAAGTTAATCTTTAATTAAGAGTTAGGTAATACAATCCTAAATGGGGTCTAACTCGTTAACCTGACCCAATAAGTAAAGTCCACCAAAGGTAATATAAATAGCACATATTCCAGAAATCAGGTACGTCATCATATACTATGCTCTAAGAACCGAGTATTGAATGTCTTTGCTGACTTGAGCATAAAAATACCTTCTATAGGTACCCTCTGAGTCTGAATTATGAGAAGACCGAGAGCCAAGGCTAGGAAGAAAAAGCAAAGGAAGGGAGCTTGAGGACAGTACGACCGACCGATAGAAGGAGATAAAAGAATCCTCTCAATAGTTTTTTAGGCTCCAACCCTCATACGAGAACAATTGGCGCTCACCATGGGACTGAGAAAAATCGAGTTTTAAACACTAGTAGATGGTATCAACCCGAAGCATGGCAAGTGAGAGGATGATCGAAGCACTAGACCACGTTGTTGTTGTCTTTGCCAAAGAGAGATGGTCGAGCTGAGAAGAAGGAATGAAGAAGTGAGCAGAAAGAACGAGCAGGAGATCCAAGGTCTCCGTAGGGAGAATGAGGATATAAAGAGGAAGCTTATCAAGGGAGGATCGTTCGTTGTGCCGACTAATCTTGTCGGTAGGTTGTTCACCTCCCCCCCAACTCGAGAGCATTTGAGGAGACCAAGGACAAGGCCCCCACTAGGAGATGGATGGAGAGTCATGTCCTAACAAGTCGGTTCGCACGACCAGTACCATGGATACCGTGCGCCTACATCCGTTTACCGATTCTATCATCGGGGTTCCACTGTCGGACAAGTGGAAAGGCTTCAACAAGGATCGCTATGATGGCACAATCGATCCAAATGAACACATGGATGCGTACACTACGCACATGAGCCTGTATACCTCAGACGATGTCGTCCTGTGCCAAGTGTTTCCCACGTCGTTGAAGGGAGGAACTCTTACCTGGTTCACAAAGCTCCCTCCCAACTCCGTCGACAGTTTTGCGATGTTGATGTCCAAGTTTGATACGCAGTTTGCCATGAGTCGACCACACCACCTAACCACCATTGCCTTGGTTGGTATCCACTAGGAGAAGGGAGAGTCTTCGAGAACCTTCGTCGACAGGTTCCACAAGGTAGCGATGAGCATTTAAAACCTTAGCCCGGACGTGGCCATGCACCATGTGTTGACGGCCTTACGACCGGGACCATTTGCGGACAACCTCTGCATACGGCCGTGCGCAAGCTTGGATGAGCTCAGGAAGAGAGTTGTCAAGTACATGCAATTGGAGGAACTGAGAGAGTTTCGCAACCAAGCTTGGGCGGAGGCCAGTGGGGAGAAGGGAAAGAAGGAGAAGGAGTGTCAGGGTCGATCGACCAACTGCGGGGATAGAAGAAGGGATAACCGGGGCAGCCGGTTCTCAAGATACACCCTTCTGACGACTGAGAGGGGTAGGATCCTGGACGAGGCTCCCAACGCCGAGCTGATTCCTCCACCCAGGAAGGCATCAAGCCCAGAAAATGCCGACCACAGGAAGCGGTGCTGGTACCACAAGAATAGTGGACATTCCATCGAGGAATGTCAAGCCCTTAAGGATAAGATAGAAAAACTTATCCAAGTTGGGCACATGTAGCGATTTGTCCAGGGTGCCTGAGGCACGAGACGATCCCCAAGGCAGGACGAGCCTGCAAAGCGAAGAAACTACTCCCCCCAAAGGGTAAGAGATGACCGTCGACCGAAGCGTCGACTGAGGAGGGATGACCCTCCACGCAGAGAAGACCCCCCGCGAGAAAACGAAAGAAGAGGCGACCGAGAAGTCATCAACACCATCGCCAAAGGGTTCGCCGACGGTGGGAACACCAAAGCACCAACAATTTAGGAGACAAAGCTCACTAATCACTCAAGCAGAGTTTCTTTACTTTCAAAATTCAAGGTGAAAATACATGAGGTAAGGCACCCTATATATAGGAAGAAGTCACTAAGAGGGCAAGATGAGTGAGGGGTAGAAAAGGAAGGGGAGAGGGGTTGTCTAGGGTGTTGACCATGGTCAAAATTGTCCCTTAGGCATAACTTCTAGAAGTTAGGTTAAAAACCCTTAATTCTAGGTGCATGTGTCATGAAAACTGGGCTTGGCACAAGCCCATTTTGCTAAGTACACTCCTATTTATGCTATGTAAAACTACTCTAGCTTATTCTTCTATTTTGACCCCAATTTATTTACAAACATTTTGTCTTGTAAGAAGACCAGAAGAAAGAACATCTAATGCTTTGGTTTATGTCCAGTTCTTCTTTTGCTAAGGTCATTTCGACATTTGGTGGGGCCTTGTCTTGGATGGTGAGATGACTTATCAAATTGTGAAGTTTCTCTTGTGTCCTTGGTCATCTTCTTGGCTATTTGGTTTGTATCATGCCCCCAAGTTGGAAAGAATTCATCCTCAAATTTAGAACTCCTGCAAATGACATAGTTAGTTTGTTCACAGATAAGATATTGCGAGATGTGAGCTGTGAAGTAAACTTATGTTCATGAAGCTTTGGGAGTTCATAGGGTTGAGTTCTATATATTGGCCATGTTTGGAAAGAATATTTAGGAATTAAATGACTTTTTGGTGAAAATCCTCTTAGAAGGTGGGAACCTTTAGGAGATGTTTGAATATCATCCCTAAAATTCTTTAGCAAAGATGTCAAGTATTTAGAAGCATTATATAATGAAAAAGATAAGGAAGAAAAACACCTTGTAGGTGCAATTTGCATTTTTGTACGGGTCAACATGATTGTTTTTGCAGTGTAAGGTGAGGTATTGTTACTCGATTTATCTTTTCTTTCTTTATATTTTTCATTTTCTCTTTTTGTTTTCAAAATGATCTTATGCCCTTTGAAGGTAAAATATATTTTATTAGTAAGGCTATCATGTAAAACTTTTCTATCAAATTTCCATGGCCTTCCTAATAGAATGTGGGTGACTTCCATTGGCACAACATCACACAAGACCTCATCTTTATATTTTCCAATGGAGAAAATTATGAGGACTTGTTTATTGACAATAATTTCTCCCTCTTCACTATGGCATTGTAATTTGTAGGGCTTTGTATGAGAGATGGTGGGTAATCCAAGCTTATCAACCACTACTAAAACAACTTCTAATTTCTTTTTAACTCTTCACAATTAAAATCAAAATAAGTAGAAAAGAATTAAGACTCCAAGAACACTAAGAACATAAGACTCAAGCAAAAGATGTAAGGAAAAAAAATTGACACAAAAGAAAATTTGAAAGCGGAATTTAAAGTGCTTCATGTATAAAATTGTGAAATTGTAGATGACAAGAAATTAAAGGCGAAAATGAAATTGCTTGAAGGTAAAAGCAAGAATTTAAATGTGTTAGAAATTAAATGACTGAAATCAACTAAAAACAAATAAGCACAAAACAACCATGCTCTGAATATCACATGATGTGAGTTGATTTTAGATTGGCACATTTTAGGACTGCACTTTGTTTATGATTTTCGAATTAGTTAAATATGGTGTCAAACCCAAAGAAGATTCCCACTGGACATGAACTTAACCAAGTGGTTAAGTAAGTGTGAAGGTTCACTTCTAGAGGGCTAAGAGAAAAACACAAATATATGGTGTGATGATGATGAGGTGCGGAATTAAAGAACATAAAATGAAACAAGAAATGGAAAAGATGATCGAATGGAAAAGAAAAGATGAAGAGATAGGAGATGCTTATGGAGTAAGGAATCACGCCACTTGGAAGGTGAGGGAATTCCAAGATGAGTGGTGAGGAGCCGCCACTCGAGTTGCACTACTCTCAATATAAGACCCAAGAACAATTTAGGAGACAAAGCTCACTAATCACTCAAGCAGAGTTTCTTTACTTTCAAAATTCAAGGTGAAAATACATTATGTAAGGCACCCCTTATATAGGAAGGAGTGACTTTGAGGGCAAAATGAGTGAGGGGTAGAAAAGAAAGGGGGTGAAGCTTTCTAGGGTGTTGACCATGGTCAAAACCGTCCCTTAGGCATAGATTCTAGAAGTTAGGTTAAAAACCCTAATTCTAGATGCATGTGTCATGAAAAGTAGGTTTGACACAAGCCCATTTTGCTAAGTACACTCCTATTTATGTTATGTAAACCTACTCTAGTTTATTCTTCTTTATGAACCCCTAAAGTGAGCCCAATTTATTTACAAACATTTTGTCTTGTAAGAAGACCATAAGAAAGAACATCTTATGCTTTGGTTTATGCCCAATTCTTCTTTTGCTGAGGTCCTTCCGACATTTGGTAGGGCCTTGTCTTGGATACTGAGATGACTTATCAAAGTGTGAAGTGTCTCTTGTGTCTTTGGTCATCTTCTTGGCTATTTGGGTTGTATCACTTTCAGATCATTAACAGGATCAATGATAATGCTTATGAGTTAGATTTACCTAACAAATACTTAGGGAGTAATTCTTTTAATGTTAGTGATCTAACTACTTTCTCTACAGGTGTTTCAAATTCGTGGACAAATTATCTCCAACCCGGGGAGCATGATGGAACCCTGAGAGATAAAACCACCACTGAACTAGCCCAACCTTCCAGAAGGTTGACTAGAAGCATCACACAGAACCCAAGGCTAGGTCAGGATCAATCCACAGTCAGTGCATCAGAGTCTATCATTCCTCAGAGGATTATCAAGAGCAAAGCCCACATGATTGGAGATGAACACCACTAGTTTCTTTGTTTTTAATTTCAGTAGGTTAGGGTGTACTTAACATAAATTGGGCTTGAGTCAACTCTCCCTAACTTCTAGAAGGACCTTGGACCGCCCCCTATAGTCACATTTTACCGTAGATTCTCTTTTGCCCTCCAAGGCACTCTCTCCTATTAATAGGGTACCCTGCCTCTTGTATTTTCACCTTGAATTTGAATATAGAAAAGAAACTCTGCTTGAGTGTTTAAAGCTTCATTCTCCTAAAGTTCTTGGGTTTTATCTTGTGAGAGCATGCTCCAAGTGGCGACTCTTCACCACTCATCTTGGAACCAATCATCCTTCCAAGTGGCGTAATCACCATCATTCCTTCATAAGCTTTCTCTATCTCAAATTTTCCTTTTTGTCATCTTCCAATACGCCTTTCTTTATCATTCCTCTTTATGTTCTTGTTTTCTTCATTTACTATTCGATCATCATTTTGTTCTTTAAATTCTGCAAGTCATCATCATCATCACTCTACAATTGTGTTTTCTCTTTTTGCTCTCTAGAAGAGAACCTTCACACTTACTTAACCACTTGGTTAAGTTCGTGTCCAGTGACAATCTTCTTTGAACTTATAACCATATTTGTTAATCCAAAAATCATAAACAAAAGTGAAACCTCTAAAATGTGCAATCCTAAAACCAACTCACATCATATTGTCTTGGTTAAAGTTAATTTTTGTGATCTAATGCACGATAAAGACAAGTCAAGACAATTGATCCCCAACTATAAGTGACAACATGTAATAATAAGAGATACATGAGATGCACTTTGTTTGTTGATGTGTTTGGCATCAACACACTCCCAATTAATGAGAGAACATGTGTGTTTTGAATGTTGAGCAATGATGTCATCTGTAGTTTTGTCTGACAGTTTCTGAAAGTTGTTGTTGAGCCATTATAACTTGCTGGTGTTTTTTTTAATTACATTTGGAGGAGGTATGAACTCCAACAAGTATTGGCACATTGGAACCAAGTTACCACTAGTGAATATAGTCACAAGTACCATCAATGAGAAAACCCAACTTAGAGTCATATTTTCTAATGTGATTATTGACTCTTCAAATGGAAGATGAAATGTATGAGTCTTTGTTATCCACCTCTCTACTAGTGAGGTGATCAAGTTATGATTAATATCAATGGAGGGAATGGTTTGTATCTTTCCAAACACAACTACATTTATCGTATTCATGAATTAAGGATCTACAAATTCAAATTCGACATGGATGGTAACCCATATGGTGTGTCGTCGTATGGATCGAAGTAATCGCTAGTTATTATTCTCCAAAGTGAACTATCACATGTTTATTTTGAAGGCGCAATAAGAACATATTGAGAGGGGATCGGTGTCCAGACACCATAAATATTGAAGAGGTAACTATAGTACCTAAAAATTCATAAAAACATGAAATTGTAATTAATGTATAATAATAAAAATATGTATATAATTATAGCAAAATTGTAATAATGAATTCCTTAAAACTATTGTAATTGAATAAAATAATTTTAATCTATATAATAAACTTAATAAGTAAGAACTTAAAAAAAAAGAGTAAATCTTAATACATACATCAATATAATTGATATCGTTTTTGTTCATGTAATAACTGTAGCAATGCATTGTTGTTAAATTAAATAATTGGTAAGAGCTAGGTAACTATTTAATAAAAACTTTAATTAATACAATTGTCTTAAAATCAAGGAATAAAGGTTAAATTACTAACAATCACTGTAATTCTCATTTAAAGAAATTAAAAAACTGCAATGACAAAAAAATTTAACATCATTTCGTATAACACAATTGAATTACTTCTTAGACAGTAATCTTTTATTCAAAAGAATACATGTTCCAAAATAGGTAAATTTTACAGCTATTTTTTTAACCATAACAATTAAATGGTATTGTGAATAAAAATAATACATGAAATGGGGAATTGTAATGATTGTAACAAGTAGAATAACTAGACAAAATAAATCTATTACTTAATGTGACAACACTAAAAAAAAAAAGCAGAAATAGCGTTTTCCCCCACCCCACACGATCACTTTCTTCTTCTTTCTTCGAAATCACTTTCTCTCTCTACCAACTTCTTTCCTCTCCCTTCTCTCTTAATTTCTCACTTCATACCTCATCTATTTTAGAATCTGATCATACCACGTTGTAGCTGGCGAGTTAAGGAACATTTCTACCCGATCAGATTTTTAAACAGAGTAGGTTCATTTTTACTCTAAATATCCTTTGTTCTCTGTTTTTCCTTATGATTTAGTCATCAATATTGGTGGGGTCAGTTGAGAAGTTTAACCCTCTCAACTTATTCTGCTATATACTGAATTTTTGTTCGGTTTGGATAATTTGCATTAGGCCCGTAAATATTGAAGTTTATCCAGACTGTGGGGAATAAAATTCTAAAAGTTGCTTGGAAAGCAAGCAATTGAGGTAAGGGAAACTAAATTTAATTTTTAATAGCACCCTAGGATAGAAGATCTGAATGCGGAAGGGACGTGGTCCCAATATTCAATTTCTCTTGCAGGTTGTTTGTTTATATATTATTTAAATTTGTAAAAATATTAGATTTTGATGGTTTAATATTTAAGGTGTTGTTTTCTTATGTTAATTACGCTTTTGAATGTTGTGGATCGTGTTTGGAATGATA
>Ga0123342_1006955_pt1 | contig 15309 bp, 9 predicted proteins | sample Turbeawhitnodule_FD_89960 | JGI IMG/M metagenome (GOLD analysis project Ga0123342, IMG submission 89960) | Root nodule microbial communities of legume samples collected from Mexico - Turtle bean Mexico white nodule | ecosystem: Host-associated > Plants > Roots > Nodule | place: Mexico: Nepantla... | reverse complement strand
GAACCCTGTACTTCATCCATAACCAAGATTTCATTTGTGCCAAATAGGAAACTTCTTCAACATCCAATTTCCCTTTCTTATAAATAACATTGTTACGTTGCTCACAAATACCCCTTATAATTGCCTCCCACACACCTTTCCACACCTAATTCTGTTTAGTGGACAAGAACGATAAGTTAAAGCTCTCAAAGCGGCACTTCATATCTGTATGCTGGACAAAGAGTACACCTATCCACCTAAGGCACAAATACCATACCCGTTGTGCAACATGACACTCTAGGAACAAATGATGAGCAAATTCTTCTGAAGCTTGGCACATCACACAGTTCAGATCCGTCACTTCCACTCCTCTCCTAATAAGATCAATCCTTGTTGGCAATCTATCCAAAAGAACCCTCCAGTTTGTGTATAAAATATTAGGCAACACTTTACTTTGCCACAACTGTTGGAACACACCATCCATCAGACCCTCATCCCGATCAGCCAAGCATTTGTATGCTGATTTGACCAAGAACTCCCCTGAGGCATCCATAGCCCAAAGTCGCAAGTTTGGCTCCTCCTTGTTCAGAGTGTCCCTAAACAAGAGTCTAATAAGTTTTGCTTATTGTTCGACTTCCCAATCGAACCTTGCCCTACTCCATCTTAGTTTCCATATCCATACATTTTCCTCCCACTTCCCTACCTCACTCACCGTCAATCCATGATCTAAAGACAAGGAATACAACCTTGGATACATGTTAGCTAACGTAATGTTTCCAACCCAGTCATCCTCCCAAAAATCTTACTTTATCCCCTAGTCCAACTTTCCGGGGTATACCCTCTTGGAACCATCCTTTTTCTTCTCCATCTCCATAGACTTTACATAAGTCCCTCCACCACCATGATTGAGCCTTCATATGAGAATGACTTCGACTTACTTCCAACCCATATTTGGAATCAATAATCTCTTTCCACAATCCCTGTTCATTGCTTACCATCCGCCATCTCCATTTTTCTAACAAAGCACAATTAAACTTTCTAGTGTCTTTAATCCTCAATCCTCCTTCCTCTAGTGGTTTACAAACGTTTTCCCTGCTGACCTAAGATATAGACTTGTGCTATCTTCCCCATGCCCAAAGGAACCTCCTCTGAATACTAATGATTTTATTACACACCGATACCGAAACTTTAAAGAGAGAGAAATAAAACATAGGGAGAGCCGAGAAGACTGACTTTATAAGGATGACTCTTCCCGCTAACGACAAAAACTTCCCTCTCCAATAGCTTAGTCTAGCACTTATCTTGTTCAACATTGGTTTCCAAAATTGCTTCTTCCTTGGATTACCACCAAATTCCATCCCAAGATAAACGAAGGGTATCCTCATTAAAGAACAATTTAAAGAATTTGCAAAACAAAGAAGGGAATTTCGCTCAACATTTATACCTGCCAGTTGAGGTTTGTGAAAAGTTGATTTTCAGACCGGAAACAAGCTCAAAACATCTTAAGATAGCTTTAACAACAATAACATTTGTGTATGAGTCTTCACACATGAAAAAAGTGTCATCCGAAAATTGCAGCATACATACTTCAGTGTATTTCCTCCCCACCTTTAGTCCTTTCAGCATATTTTTCTTTAGACTTTGTCTTACTAACCCTGCTAATCTTTCAGCTACCATAAGAAAGAGAAACAGAGCTAAGGGGTAACATTGCCTCAACCCTCTCGATGGCTTAAATTTCAACAAACCCCAGACTCACCTCCCAGTCAGCTGACGCCTTAAATCTTTCCACAAACAGCTCTTTAGCTTCCCTTCTAACAAATTTCAGCTCCCCACTCCACATGTTTCCTACCTCAACCCCTTTGACCGCATTTCTCATGTTTCTCCACCTGACAACAAAGTGATAAAAATTTGTGTTTAAATCTCCCCTTCTTAAGCCAGTTTGCTCTTGCTTTTTGCTTGGACAGTGATTCAATCTTTTTATCCATCACCATCAACTGGCTAACAATCAATTTTGAACAACAACTCACCAATTATGTCAAAATTTTCACTCCCAATTAATTACAAATGCATGTATCATGTTTAAGGAAGTAGTTCACCTTAGAAACTAAAGATAATTTACCTAAGAGGTCATAGTTTATGCAGGTTTTATGGAACAATTTTTTCATAACTTTTCTTAGGAACTACAACCAAAGAAGAATTAGAAACTACAAAAGAATTCTAAGAGAAAAGCACTTGACTAGCATAGTTTTGAAGTAAAACTTCTGTAAACAATTTTGGACTACTGTAAACAATTTTGGACTACTTCTAAGAATTTATGAATGTTAAAGGACTAAACAAAACATAAGAGATGAAGAAAATTAAAGCTAAGTAAGGTGAAAAAATTTACTAAGACAAACTAGACTAGTAAACATGCAATTAGAAATCTAAACATGATAAAAGACAAAACAAAACATAACATATGAAGAAAATTAAAGCTAAGGTGAAAAAATTACTAAGACAAACTAGACTAGTAAACATGCAATTAGAAATCTAGACATCAAGAATTAAACTAAAATTCGAATCAAACAAAGAAACACAAACAAATACTACTACAAGACAAGGCAGAACTACTCTTGCAATTTTTGCAACTCTTCATTACCAATTGATAGAAAAACCTTCCGAGCAAGCGAAAGACTGAGAAAGAGTATGAAATTTTCCCAAGTTTCTAAAAAAAAATTAGAACTAGAGTTCTACTTCTAAGGAGTTTATTTATAAGTAGAGAGACTCCTCACACTCAATATTTTATGTGATATGGGACTAAATAAAGAGTGAGTTTTATGTGATATGGGACTAAAGAGTGCAAAGAGTAGCTACACTTCAAAATTTGGCACCTTATGTATCGAAATTTTATATCTCTCAATTCAAGACTCCTCCATATGTTTATAACCTCCAAAGCTCTCTTGAGTCTTGCATGGCCATGTGCATATGTGGAGGGTCGTGTGGTGGGTAGTTTTCCTAGGATCTTTTTATCATCAAATCAAGCCCAATTGGAGACCTAGTAATGCTCTTATGTTTCTACAAAATTAATTAATTGTCATCTTTGTTTTTCTTTTATATATATATATATATATATATATATATATATATTAGTTTCTGTGCTATCACTTTTGATGCAGTATGGTATTGTGAATTTTTTTATTTTTAATATCCAACATTTTCATATATTTTGTTGTCTTGTTTATTTATGTCTCTATTATTTGTATACTTTCCTTTTTTATAGCACCGTAGCCACTACCTAATACAAGCACTGTCACTAAGCCTCAGCATTTTAAGTATAGAATTTTAAAATGTGAAAGAAATTGTGTATAATTACTGGAAAATGCAGGTGATGCAATCACAAATATAGTTGTGTACATAGCAATTAGAGAGAGTTCCAAAATCTCAACATTGTAGTTACAATTGTAGTTAGAAACTGCAATTTAAAACCATGCTGTGGATACAGATTTCTTTTGTTGATGTCATTACGAGAACTTAAGGATCTTTCAGCACATATATCTTCTTCACTAGAATTGTCAAAGGATTTTAAAAAGCATGGTTGAAGCTTCTTTAAATCTGATGGTTGAAGAGGCTTCAGAAGAAACTCCTCTGCCCCTCCTTCTAAGCACCTATAAAAAAAATACATAGTTAGCATAATTCTTCACTTCTTTCCTCCTTTAATTTTGCACTATTTATTTTAATATATAAATTTTTCTTTACTATCATATAATTTATTTTAGTAATTATACACTATTCACACTATTTTATTTTAATAAATAATATATCTTTGAAAAAAATGGTAAATACTCAGAATTAACTAAAAAGCCTAATATAATCACGTAGACTATTTAAACAACTTAATTAATAAAAATCATACAAACATGATGACGTTATATTTATAAATTAATTACATTAAACATGTGTAATTTAATCATTTAACTTAAAACATTTAATTTTAAGTTGCAGCTTTAAAATAAAATAAAACTTCATTTTAAATTAAATATTTCCATCTTTAATGAATTCAGTGTTGTTTTTTCTATACATAACCTAAATGTAAGATGTATCATTAAAAAATTAGTTTTAATTTTACTTTATTGTATTTTAGGATAAAGAACATAATTAAAAGAAAAAACAACTTACATGGTGATTCTAGATGGTACGTTTTCTGATGACATTATGACGACTGGTACATCTTTCCAAGAAGATCCCTGCAGCTGTAAGAAGTGTCAACAAAAGAAAAGAAAGGAAAACAAAAAGAACAAATAATTAAAGGAAAAGAAAAGAAAAAGTAAAAGTAAAAACTTTAATCTTCAAATCTAATCTTTCCCTTTTTCTTTCTCTTTTTACCTAGGAAAATGGCAGCGTGTAGACTTTTCTCATCTTCAAATTCTAATCTCTTATGAAGTTCGAATCTTAACTATCTCACAATTGTTTTTCAAATATTTACCAATTTTTGGTTTCTTAAACTTGTAAATAAAAGTGGCTAAAACAATGTTTTTGAGGTTATTGAGAAACATTATGAATATATTCTAAACTGTTGATTCACAGGGGAAGTGGAATGGAACTTAATTTTGACCTTGATTCGTTTCAGTAAATCATAGCCACTCATTCCTGGCATGCAGTAGTCTGTCATGATCATGTTCACTTTCATTCCCTGTAATTCAAAAGATTCAATATCACATGTTTTTAATTTCAATTACTCAAGATATTTCACTTCTACTACAACTATATAATAACCATGCATGTTACAGATATATACTTATCATATGCTTAATCTTAACTAAGAAAATTGACTCATTATTTCGTATAAAGTTGTCTTTCAATTAATCTTTTTTCTTTTTTATCAAGATGAGATATTTCAAGAGAAAAAGAAGAGTAGAGAAGACAGACTTTACGAAAAAATATTGAATTATAGTTATTATATTTATTAACTCAAAAATATATATTTTGTGTTTACTCCTTTTTTTTCTTTCCATTCCTTTTTTTTCTCTCTTTATTTTATATTCCTTTATCTTTAGGTAAGACTCCATGTTCAAACTGGGTCAAATCCTAAATTTTGATTAAGGTATAATCATATTTATCCACTATGCTACTTAGATTTTCATTTTCGTATCTCTCTTTCTTTCGATCATCATCCGAATCTCAATCAGGTCAAATGCCTCGTATATTCTTAGTTTTTAACACATTCTTCAAGAAGCGAGGCTCTTATATCTTTATATCTTTATGGTCAGGCAATAAATATATATATATATATATATATATATATATATATATATATATATATTGTGTGTGTGTAATTTTAATTTTGTAATCTATATACTGTGTCTAAATGAATACAAAAAAATTCCATACTTTGCGTAACTAGTCTGCATCAGCTTCAAATTCAATAGCAGTTTATGCTGTTTACATACTAACCATACAAGAAAACACCTCACTTTACTCTCATCATTATCTTAGGAGATAAAAATTGTTATCACCCTTAATTATTATCAGTATTCAGATGTTCCCTCTGATGAACATATATTGTGTAATTATGCGTGTTCTACTTTTGAAATGATAAAAAATGAGAGGAGCTGTGATGGTATGATTCTGAGATTTAAGAAAAGAAAAAGAAATTAAATAGAAATAATGTTACTGCTTCAACTAATAATTAATAACTTGGCTCAACATAAGACTTGTTTCGTTTTTCTCTAACAAACAACTGAGATAGTATTTATTTCTTAAACCAGAAATAGTATCATTTATAAATACAAAAGAAGAAGAAGAAGAAGAAGAAGAAGGAGAAAGAAAGAAGATTATTACGTTTTCCTGCAATGACTCTGAAGAAGTTGAGGAAAGATTTTCAAGTTCATCATCTTGCAGGCCAAGATATTTCAAAGCCTTGTCTCCAGAATCCAAGAAGGTGGCTGCTTCAAAACAAGCCAAAAAAATCAGACATAAATTGAATATTTAATTAGGCATCATAAAACTAAACCTTGAAAAACAATAAAAGAAAAATCAAGAAAGACTAGGTATAATGGTAGCAGCAACCTACCTTTGCAGGAAGAATCTCTTAGAAGCCTCTCCAAAAGCTTCCTATCTATGACACTGTCATCAACCACCAACACATGAAAATGTTTTTGCTGCTGCTGTTGGTCATTCACAAGCTCCATCTCAGTAGTGTTCAGGAGCAGATAAACAATTTTTAACCTGTTACACTGTAATTAACTTGTCTACTTGAAAACTCCTTTATATCATGACTCTGTGTTTGTGTGAGTGTGTGTGAGAGAGAAAGAGAGAAACGTGGTGAAAGAGAATGAGAGGTGGCATGAGCTTTTTCCTATAAAAGTGGGTGCATATGAGAGGAAAAACTGTAGAGGCAGAGAAGCAAGGTCCCTGGTATGATCTTGACCCTAGATTCTCTACCACATTAATACAACAACCACTCGTAACTTTCTCTCTCTCTTTTGATTGCCAAGGGGAAAAAAGCCAAGATCTTTGTTCCCATTCGATCATCATCATCGTGGAAAAAGGTTTGATTTTGGGTGTGGATAGGTTTAATGGACTATATTTGTCAAACACTTTGAAAATTAAGGCAACCTTCTTTCTCATTTTACCTCATTAAAGTGCTTTTCTTTTCACCTCAATTTCCTCAAATGTATTTTACTTTATTGGATATGTGTGTTCAATTACAACATTTAGTTATTCATAAAAGGAAGTTTTAGAGCTAAAAGGTACAATTTATTAGGACGAATCTTGCGCCTTTTCGCAAAATTTCTTTCAAATCTTAATTACTATTTACAAAGAAAATATATTTGACATATTAAAATATAAAAGGTATATTCAACGCTTATCACATAAGAAAGTAAAGGGATATGATTAATTAAACGATACAAGGATTTAGAATTATTAATTGTTTATTACATGTTTTGTGGTTGTTTTAACATTATACTTTAAAAATCCATTTTATAATACTCCGTGCTACCACATGCATTTTTATATCTTAAAGCATGCATGGTTTGGGAAGACTGTGCTCCAACTAATACATACTTTTGCTTGGTATTTTGCTAAGGAATGGAGGAGGTTGTCTCAACATGATGGCTTTCTTATCAGGATGATATAAACATGAAGAAATATTATTGATATTATATTTTATATATATATATATATATATGTATATATATTCCCATGCTAGAGCCTTCTAGTATGTTTGGGAAAAGTCAGACTATGATAGCTACGCATAAGAATGAAATAACTATCATAAAAAATACGTGAGCTATCTTCAGTATAATACCTACAACAATAAATTATCGATGGTTGTTTAGATTATGGTTAATTATAAAAGCTATACTTTCTTTTCGCGATATATATATATATATATATATATGCTCTATCATATACTATAACTTTTAATTATTATCAAAGATTAATTTTAGCTTTCAATTATTACTCATTAATTGACATAATTATCCATTTGTTCATATTATTCTATACAGGTTTTATTTTGTTGTTATTGGATTACATTTTATTACTCTCAAAAAAGAGAAAAAAAAACAACACTAAAAAAAAAATTAGATTTACTTATAAATTATTAGCTACTAGTACATAAATCCAATATTATTTACCAATTATTATTTATGAATTTGAATTCGTGGATAAATTTTGCATTAGGTATAGTCATACTTACGAATCTCTATCCGTAAATAAATATTATATTTTTCACGAATATATATCGATAGGTAAATATAATATTATTATTAATATTAATAATTTTTAATAATATTTTTAATAATATTATTATTAATATTTATATTATTAATAAAATAATTAAAAATATTAACAATATTAAAAATATTAAAAATATATATAATATTAAGAATATTAGAAATATTAACAATATTAATAATATTATATTTATAAAATGAATAATATTAATAATAGTAATAATATGAATAATATAATTTGTATTAGTAGTATTGATGATAAGTATAATCATAATAATTATAATATGACAACAAAGCTTGTTTGGTGTAGTGGTTAGAGGTTCTTTATTCACTCAAGGATTTTGGTTTGAGTATGACAACAATTTATAAAATTAATATAGTTAAAGGGGGGGTTTTAACTGCTCTCAGAAATAAATTTAAAAAATATTTGAAATAAATGGACCAACCAGTTTTGAATTGAAAGAGATAAATTAATTGCATAATGAGTGGGAGTGTCTGTTTTATGAGAGAGAAATAAATATTCTGTTTTATGAGAGAGAAATAAATATTGGGAAACGTGAGTAGTGGCCAAACATGAGCAATTTTGAAATTTTTTGAGTATATTGTCATTTTGTCATTTTCCATTATTATTGAGCAATTACATAGGAGTAGTTTTCACCGGTTACATCCCTTTCTTAAGAAGGAGTAGTTTTCACAAGTTACATCCACTTTCTTATGAAGGGGTAGTTTTCACCGGTTACATCCACTTCCTTTTCTCTTTTATATTTCGACTCCAAAGAAAAAAAATGCTAATAAATTTTGACACATCTTGAACCATTTTCCTTCACGCTCCATGTTCTTCTCCTACTCTCACCTCAATCATCATTGTACAACGGCAACAACAACAATCACCATTGCTTCCTCCTCCTCACACTTCCCAAAGCGTTCAAAGTGAGACGCATCTCATTTTATAATGCAACTAAGAGGAGAGGAAGCCAATGAGAGATCGAGGATGCAAGGAGGCACCGCGAGTTCGACATGAAAACAATCAAACTGAAACCACAAATACTCACCAAAGAGTTCAGTAGTGTCCCTCAGAGTCAGAGAACACCTAAAGTTAAAGATAAAGGAGAGCCCAAAGATAGAGGAACTATGAAACAAATGCTTGCAAGTGCGAGAGAAAGAAAAATGATATGAGCAAGTTATGCCCTTTTTTGTTCATATTTGGTTACTTTTACATTTTTATTATTTAAAAGTAATACTATTTAATAGAAGGTTGTTTCAAATACTATGTCGTTTTGAAGTTCTGAAAGGTTCTTCACTGGCAATAGACGCTGAAGCCACATCGCTTAGGTGGAGATTACGATGTGGAAGCCAACCGTTTGGGGATAGAATCGGCGGTGAACGGTGAAATGTTTCAATGGCTCTTGAGGTTTGAGATGTAAATGAATGGGATAATTAGTACAGATTCAGAGTTTTATAAAAGAAGTTTCAATGTTTCATTTCATTCACTCTTATAGGATTTGAACATTTTTGTTTCTATTGCTTTCTTAATTTTTTTTATATTTTTGTATGAAAATGTTTATTTAAGGCAGATTTGTGTTTTTATTTACCATTCAATTCTCTCTCAATTCTGGTTTAATTTGAGCGATTTCCTTGACATTGCACTCCAAAAGTACACACCTAACAAAGCAATGGAAGATTTTTGACTTTTTTTTTCTTTTATATGAAATTTTTGGATCCTAAATTTTTTTGGCAAGTTATTTTGTTTTCATGTCAGATTTATGTATTTAGTAGTGTTATTGGAAATCTTAGTGATCAATCAAGTCGCCAAAGATATTGTAAAAAAATTAATAATGGATAATTTGGTGAATAATGTTTTTTAAATAAGATGTTAAATTTAGTGAATCCTAAGCCCATTTTGCGAGCAAAGCTTTTATGCCTATTGTTGCTTTGATCTATTAGATATTACATAAGTTGGAAGTTTGGTAATTTGCATTTAGTTTATTATTTTGTTCCTCCAACTTCTTTACCATGGAAGACGCGAATTCAATTGATATGGTGATATATTCTACAACTTCCAATATACCATCCTTGCATAAGGTGTTTGATGAACATGAAAGTTACTCTAAACTTGAAATGTGAAGATTTTGAAGAACATTATCATCTGCATTATGTTTTGACATTATTTGCTTCTCCAATTCTTTTAAACCTTAATCTTAATCTTGATAACCTTATAAAATTCAATATTACACTCAAGTCAAATCAAAATTTAATATTCAAAAACAATAAAATGAAAATATAAAGAATTAATATAAAATCTTAATAAAACTATTATCAATGGTGCACTTAGATAATTTACATGTCTTCTCATATGATTTAATATTTATTAAAATTATATAAATATATAAATAATAAAAATAAAAAATGCAGATACACATGCACGTGAGTGCATGTGTTCCCGCTAGTATTAATAATATGAATAATATAATTTGTATTAGTAGTATTGATGATAAGTATAATCATAATAAGAATAATAATAATTATAATATGACAACAAAGCTTGTTTGGTGTAGTGGTTAGAGGTTCTTTATTCACTCAAGGATTTTGGTTTGAGTATGACAACAATTTATTATTAATATTAATAATAATTATCATATCATAAGTAAAAATCACAAATAATAATTGTAAAAAATAAAATATGTTGAAAATTTACCTATGGGTTATTTGTAATAAAATTATCTTGGAATGTGTCACTTGCAACAAGTATTTGTCAATTGAAGAGATGTATGTGATCTTCTCTTATTTTCTTAATGGAGGAAGAATACCCTAATTAGTGGCGGTGTTAGCTTCACACTTTCCACACTCTCTTCATGTCATGCTCCATGTGTGTTCTTTAACCTTAGATAGTTTAGGGTTGCATTGGGCCTAGAGAGACCCAGTTGTAACCCTAACTAGACTCTCCTTTTTTATATTTTACCATACTCCACTAGACTAAATACATGGTCCAAAAGTAAGTCCAATACATGACCCAAATACAGCTATACAAATTTACAAGCCAAAATAAAAATAAATCTATAGTTCTCTATACAAGACTAGAAAAATTGGAAGAACAATAAAAAATTAATTCTCCATAAGAATAGAGTATTTTGAGATTCTTCCTCTTTGTCAAATTCTCTCCAATTCTCTCTTTTCCAAATTCTCCCAAGCCTAGTGAAAACCCAAGGAAGTTGGCCTAACCTCTTCATTAGACCTTGCACCTAAAAAACATCACGCCTATTCATCTCTTCCATTTCCATTCAGTGCAACCTTCATCAAAGACTTACGTTGCATTTATAACCTTATGCGAGGAATTGTCTTGGTTTTGCCAAAATAAGAATAGGAATTTTGAATAAAAAGCATAACATTTATAAATAGTAATAATAACAACGGAGATTCACAAGGTTATTCTCATTCCAACATATGTGGTATATATATATATATATATATATATATATATATATATATATATACTTCATTGATTATCTACATTCACCTCTCAGTTATTTTTAACATTTCATCTCTCAGAAACTGTCTAACATTTCACCTCTTGGTCTAAATATCTAGTATTGTTATTATTTTTGTTACTTTTAATATTATCATTCACATGAAAAACCTTTCAAAATAGAAAACAAGTTCATTATAAAAGATAATATTACTATGATATCATTAATTCCCTATGAAAATGACAAACCCTCAATTGTACTACAATTGACTTAGTCCGCTTGTCGAGTAAAAAGAGTGAGATTTGACTAAACAAGAAATAGATTTCTATAAGCTCGCTAGGGGTGTGGTTGGCTGGTTACAAATTACACTCTGGACTTAGCTACTAAGGTATCAAAACAATTAAATGAATGGGGAGGTAAGTGAGTAAACCAACTCAAGGTAGCCCCTTTGAGATGTTAGGAATACCTATATATAATTACGTCTTTCAAAGTGTACAGGCTAACCTATATGATGTAGATGCCATCGTACCTAACTAAGGTGGTATTCTTTTTGTTGGCTGGAAAAGATGTCTTCAGGATCCCGAAGCGGTGCCGGTAGGATGATGCACCAAATGTTGTATGAGTGGAGGTGGGTGGACTGTGTTTTGCCATTTGATAGTTGTCAACTTCATGGCTTCCTGAAAAGGGTGGACGACTAGACCCGACAGGTTCTATTTGTTTCGGTTTGGGATTTAGTGGCATGGTACCCCTACCTTCCAGTCTTCGCTTCATGTGAGCATTTTCAACTTTTACGTATCCATTTCCTCAACATTTTTTCTCTTCAAGTTCTCTAGTTCCTTTTAGAGTTAAGCTAATAATGCTCGTTATTTTTGAGTGTGGTAACCACGTGGTTCTTTGTGAGGTTCTTCCTAGGAATGTGGTAACCACGTGGTTTTTTGCGTGTGGTAACCACATCATGTTCAATACCTTGGGATAGTTCTCTATTTATATTATTGTTAATGGGTCTTTACTTGGATGGATCTTGGGGGAGGCTCCATGTTATTCTTAATCTTGGTTTAGTCGTTGTTTAGTCATGATGATTAGTTTTAGATGCTTATTATGGTTTGATTTCTTACATAGACATTTTAAGACTATGTTTAGGTGCTCTCGACCTTACCTAGTATTTCTCGACAAGACTAGTTTTCTCAATCTTATTTGGTACTTCTAAGTCTTACTCTCTACTTCTTAGTAAGACTAATACTTCTCGATATTGCGTACTTCTCAGCAAAATTAATACTTCTCAATCTTGTTTGACACTTCTCAATAAGACTAATACATCTCAACTTTGCCGATAATTCTTAGCGTTCTTAGGACTTCTTGATAAGATTAGTATTTCTCAACCTAGTTGTTACTTCTCAACCTTGCCTGATACTTCTCATTCTTATTCTTGTCTGATACTTCTTACCTTGCCTATTTCTAGTTTATTAGTGCATTTAACATCCGCGTGAACCTTCTCGGTTTATGAGCCGTGTAGTACATATTCAGTATCTAGTAATTTAAACGTAATTGAAACATTGATTGACCAGCTCTTTGAAGGAGATGATTCTTAACTTTTTCTTAGTAATGTTAGTTTGTGTTATTGATTAACATTATCTAGTGAATGTTATAGCAAGTTGACACGCTTATCGAGAATTACGAACACATGAGTAACAAGATCTTTGGAAAAAGATCACGCGGATTCTATATGCTATTGTGCTTACTTGAAATTGGACGCAATGTTGACATCGCCTAATAAGACTGAGGCAAAGTTTCGTCAACTTTTTTGACTTAAACAAAAGCCAACTTATAATCCTTAGTCCCTCCTTTCGGAATTAGGTTCAGGTCATACTACCCAACAATGAATAAAATAATAAATTAAAATTTTGTCATAGTTTATGCACTTGGACTATTCAATAAGTTTATTCAACATTTTTATACGTTTAACAACATATCACGAGTTTAATTTACGAGAAAATTTTAATATGATATTTGAGAATCCAAAACATCATTTGTGGGCCTAGCTTAATGGATTTCATACACACACAAAAATCATCTCTCAAGTACATTATTTACCATGATGTTATTATTCAAGATAAGAATATATAGAAACACTTTTAAAAAATAATTATTAAAATGAAACAAAATTCTCCAAGATAAAATTAGTTTAATTTATGCATAAATTAATTTATACATAATTTCCATATAATTTCTTAAAATTCTTACTTTTTAATTTGTGTATGAGTTCATTTTAGGTTATGAATAAGTGTTTTGCCTTTTTTTTTTTTTAAGAATGTTCATGAATATAAACATACTTTTATTAGAGTTATTGTTGGCCTTTTAGGTAGTTTTTTTATGTAATGAGAGACCTAATATACCCATGAAGTGTGTTTGTGGTGTCTAGTATTGACAAATTGCTTTCATGATTCTACGTTTCACACCTACACAAGTCTATGTTCATGGGAGTACTAATATTCTAGATTCATGGGACCATTGGGTTATGGTAAGATAGTTTGAGATAACCAATCGTGTTTAAAAATAATTGTAATTAGTGTAATTATAAAAAAATTATTAAATAAAATTTAATTTTATATATTAAAAATAATTAATTATTATATTGATTAAAATTAAATATTATTTTATAAAAAATATTAGTATTTAAAATAGTTTTTATTATTAATAAAATTTATAAATTATATTAATAATAAAAACTAATTTAGATACCAAGTTTTTAGTCCCTAAAATAATATCTAATTTAGTTGATATAGTGATTAATTTTTTTAAACTAGTTTTTATTTAATAATATTTTATAATGATTATATTTTTTTATTATCTTTTAATTTCACTATGTACATTTTATTTCTCTGGTCTCAAGTAAAATATTTTGATCATTTCTTTAATGTGCAAAGACTACTCAGTAGTTGGAGATCTTTGATGGAAGCAATACATACAATCAGGAATCAACTGCAGAAAATAAACAATACAAAATTTAACGTGGTTCGATCGCCAATCTGCAACCTACGTCCACGAGAAACTAATTAGGTTTTCATTCTGTTTGTTACAATTTTATTACAAGCACAAAGATCTTTAAAATAGAAATTATAGAAGGGGCACAATAATTAAGCTCACTCACTAAAACATGGTGTCTAGTCAGCCCAACCCAATTGGTCCTAGCTTCACACTCAACAATCTCCCACTTGAAGCCATGGAACAATGTTCACCTGCGCTTCAACTATGTACATATACTTCTGTAATCTATCAACGGAACTCAATGTTCCACCTCTAGTTGCCACCAACCTTCTTAAGCATCTTGAAGACTTTGTTGAAACTCCCATGAGTTTCAACACGTTCGTCATGACTGAAATTGCCACTTGTTGAGCAAGATGCTTTAATGTCTCTAAATCCAAGAGGAAAGCTTGAAGACCTTGTTGCTAGGTATGTGTGTTGTCTAGTTGTTTGAAACTTGTTAATTCACTCCTTAAGATGATCCAAGTTCATTTGAATCTTTAACCATTTGAAAAAATGAGTTTTCTAAAATGCTGTTGAAATTTCGAAACAACAGGTTGTTTTACCTTAGTAGTTTTTTAAAAGGTTTTGGAAAGCTTGACTTTGTTGTCAAGTCAATTCAACCGATTGTTTCGACAAAACAATCGATTGTTTTTCTGAAAACCTTAACAAAATTCTGTTAAGTGGTTTTAATATGTTTTAAATGATTCTAACTACCTTGTCTCCTTTATTAAATTTTTTTGACCACTTGGTTAGTCTATATAAAGGTGGTTTTACGCTTCTAATCTTGGAGTAAGAGAAAGAGTTTATCAAAAACAGTTTTTCCAAGATTTGAAAGAGCTTTGGATCATTCTTAAGTGTGTTGAATAGGATTGGGTTGTATTCTGAACTTTAAGCTTTGTAACACCAAGGTATATTCTATTCCCTTCTTCCTTGATTATTGTATTTCTGGTGTTGTGTTGCCAAAGAGTGTTGTGTGTTCTTGAGGTGTTCAAGATCAACACTCTTGGTGTGGTTTGCCAAAGGTAGTGTGTTTCTTGAGGGGTTCAAGGTCACTACTTTGGTGTGTGGTGTTTGTAATATGGTTTTGATTGCATAGTGGATTACCCAGTGGTTTCTGGGGACTG
>Ga0123342_1006954_pt1 | contig 15309 bp, 15 predicted proteins | sample Turbeawhitnodule_FD_89960 | JGI IMG/M metagenome (GOLD analysis project Ga0123342, IMG submission 89960) | Root nodule microbial communities of legume samples collected from Mexico - Turtle bean Mexico white nodule | ecosystem: Host-associated > Plants > Roots > Nodule | place: Mexico: Nepantla... | reverse complement strand
TTTCAAAAACTCCTAAGAGTAAAACAACCGGTTGATTCGACAAAACAACAGGTTGTTTTTCACTTAGTTGGAAAAACACTTTATTTTCTAAAAGGTTTTAAATCACATCAGTTTTAGATTCAAGAAAGGAGTGGATCATATTCTATTCTACCCAGATCCCTCCCAAAACACAGCAGCAACACCAGTCTTGCATCAAACACATAGGACTTGGATTCTTCAAAGCACTTGATCACTCTTGATCAACAAATTGATCCAATTCACATTTGCGTCTGAGCACACTATGAGATGAGAAACACAAGGCAAGGATATTTGGGATCTGAAGGAGGCGAGGCTCTAGTCTTACAACAAATTATGAAGACCATGAGAGCTCTCTAGGAGGCAAACGTAGAATATCGTCAAGAGTAGGAGCGAGCCCAAGAAGAAGCACGACATTGCAAGAGCAACTATGAGTGGATGCCTGAGTTGATCAAGAGCGCCTTTAGGCACGCCTTATGGCAGAGATTGCGGCCTCCCGGATGACTACGGACGAGCTTGTGAAGGCCAATGAGGAGTTGCGGAGGACTAATGAGGAGTTGCGGAGAAGCTTGCGCCAATAGGGTCGGTGTCTTGTTTGGGAATGTTCCCCAGATTTGTCGTCAAGGGACGACCCCAAGCTGTTCTATCAAAAAATTATGGACGAGCCGGTGCCAAGCCATTACATAACACCCAAGATCGCCTTGTTCACTTGTGTAGAAGATCCTGAGAATCACCTAAAGTCGTTCATGACTCACATGATCCTCTCCGGGGGATCTAATGCAGTTCAATGTAAGGTGTTCATGAGTATGTTCACAGGGACAACCTTGCAGTGGTTTAGCGGGATTCCGGATGGTCACATCACTTCCTTCCCTCAGTTCTCTAGAATGTTTAAGGAGCAGTTCTCGGCGAATAAGGTCAACCCCCAACGGTTGTGTGACCTGTTCAATGTTAGACAGAGCGAAGGGGAGTCTCTCAAATCATACTTGAATAGATTATATGCAGTCTTGGTAAGACTTCAAACATAGGATGTGGAGATGGTAGTCGTCGCTTGAACAAGGTATGTTAGCAAGCCTGTTCAGTGACTCACTAATCAGGAATTCGACGGAGAAGTTATTCGAGGTACGACAGTGGGTTACCGCCCATATTGAAGTTGAGGAGGTCGTGCTCAAGAAAAATAGCGTCTCACGGTTAAAGTAACCCGGGCATAAGGAAAACAATTGATACCATTCTAATAAGAGCAGCGAAGCCTTCGGTAGGAAGAGAACAAATCTAAGGTATGTTTCATATGTTGCTAAAAAGGAGGAGCCCGAGATAAGGGCCAAAGAGGAGGCGACGATTAGGCCCAAATTCTGAGTACCATGCAAATAGCTTTTAAGCATGCCAGGGGTGGTGATATCTGTTGTGATAGTAGGACAAAAGGTGCATATTGTCCTGATCGACCAAGGAAGTTCGACCGATGTGATGTTCTCGGGGACGTTTACAAGTTTTCAAATATCCCCCGACCAGTTAAAGCCTTATGATGGTGTTCTGGTCGGTTTTGTAGAAGATCAGGTGGAGGTACAAGGATATGTGGAGCTTAGGACTATTTTCTCAGATGAAAACGCGGCCAGAATAATTATTGTCAAGCTCATCATCCTCAATGCATCATCTGCAATAGCCTCAACCGCCCACATGAAAATGAAGTTTCCCTCGTCGGAAGGAGGGGTGATCGTTATAAAGGCTGACCAGAAGATGACACGAAAGTATTATGAAAGCAGCTTGAAGAATCATAGGGGAGCTTATGCAGTATCTATCCGGAGAGCCAGGATGGATAACAGAGGTGCCAACTAGCAATGAAAGGTGACCAGGACCTACTGGAGAGGTTCAGGAAAGGGAGATAAAGGGGAAGAAATTCAAGCTCGGTACCACGCTGCGTAAAGAATTGGAAGCCAATGTTATCTCAATGAACATGAACAATTTTGCATGGTCGTTCGCCAACATGCTTGGAATAGATCCAGACATTTTGTACCATCGACTTACCATAGATGAAAAGGTCAGGCCCGTGGTCCATAGAAGAAGGAAGTTCAATTAAGAGAAACGTCTCATCATCTGAGAAGAAACAAGGAAACTTGTGGCAGCTGGCCATATTCGGGAGATCCAATACCCTGAGTGGTTGACGAATGTCGTATTGGTGAAGAAGGCAAATGGGAAGTGGAGGATGTATGTTGACTTCACTGACCTGAATAAGGCCTACCCCAAGGGTTCTTACCCTCTACCGAGCATAGATTCCTTGGTGGATAGCGCCTCAGGATATCAGTTGTTGAGTTTTCTGAATGCATTTTTAGGGTGTAATTAGATTCTTATGCACCTGAAGGATGAGTGTAGGATAACTTTTATGGCTGAGGTCGCCAGTTACTGCTACAAGGTGCCTTTTGGTCTGAAAAATGTTGGCGTGACCTATCAAAGGCTCATGGACCGAATTCTTTCACCAATGCTAGGGCGTAACATCCAGGCGTATGTGGATGACATGGTCGTCACCTCGGAGAAGGAAGATCAACGTGTTGCCGACCTGAAAGAGTTATTCGCCACTATAGCGAGGCATAATTTGAAGTTAAACCTTGAGAAATATGTGTTTGATGTTGAAGCACAAAATTTTCTCGGTTGTTTGTTGACCAAGAGAGGAATATAGGCAAACTTGGATAAATGCGCAACAATTATAAACATGAGGAGTCCAACCAATGTGAAAGAAGTGAAACAGTTGACCGAGCACATGTTCCGCCTTGTCTCGTTTTCTGTCAGCCAGTGGAGATAAGGGATATCCTTATTTTCAATGCCTCAAGAAGAATAACCATTTCGCATGGACTGATGAATGTGAGAGAGCTTTCATTACGCTCAAGGAGTATTTGGCCAGTCCACCAATTCTTGGTAAGCCAATTCTAGAAATTCCCATTCGACTGTATTTCTCAGTAACAAATCGGGCTATTAGCTTGGTCATTTTACAAGATCATGAGAAGATCCAAAAGCCAATATACTTCGTGAGCAAAGTGTTGCAAAGGCCGGAGACTTAGTACCAAGCTACCGAGAAGGTTGCCCTAGTTGTGGTGTTCACAGCTCGGCGACTTCGCCATTACTTCCAGAGCTTCACTGTTATCGTAAAGACCGACCTGCCCATTTGAAAGGTCCTCCAAAAGCCTGATATAGCAGGTCGGATGGTCCGTTGGGTGGTTGAGCTTTCCGAGTTCGACATACAGTATGAACCACCCAATCAAATGTCAGGTGTATACAGACTTTATGGTGGAACTTACATCCAAAGACCCCCAGCCCGATCCTAATGATTTCCAATGGGTTTTGTAGGTGGATGGGTCCTTTAACCAGCAAGGGAGCGGAGTTGGGGTCATTTTAGAAGAACCGAATGAGCTCTTAATCGAGCAAGCCCTAAGATTTGTGTTTAAAGCGAGCAACAATCAATCCAAGTATGAAGCCTTGATAGTAGGAATGGTGTTGGCCTAGGAGTTGGGAGCTCAGAGTTTGTTGGTGAAAAGCGACTCATTGCTTGTGACTGGGCAAGTCATAGGCGAATATCAATCCAAGGACCCGCAACTAACCTCGTACCTCAGATATGTAAAGATCTTAAGAGTAATTTTTTCTACATTTGACCTTGCTCATATTCAAAGATAGCAGAACTCGCGAGCAGACCTGTTGTCTAAGCTAGCTAGCTCGGGAAAGGAAGGTAGACAGAGGTCGATAATCCAAGAAACCTTAAAGCAACCTAGGACAACTACAAAGGAGTTGTCGAGGGTGGGTCACCTGGAGATTTTGCAGGTCAGCCCCGAGCAAGGGAAAAGACATTGCTCGATGGTCCAGGAAACGTTGAAGGTCCCGAGGATAACTACATGCGGGTCCCTTGAAGATGAACATTTTGAGGTCATGTCTTCAACTAACATCACTGCTTGAAGGGTTTTGGAGAATAAGATTGCTACTAAGGTCAATCTGGCAAACGTGGGGTTGTAGTGGATAATTTGCTTTGTTGCTTCAGTGGGGAGAAAGAGGAGACTACAAGCCATTTGTTCTTTGAATGCAGAATAACTTGGCTCATGTGGAGACTTTGTTATGCTTGGGTAAGGTTGAAGTCGACAAATCATCTTGAGCATGCCTCACATTTTTTGAATTTTAACTTGTTTGACGCTCCCATTGTCGTTAATCTAGCTTTTGGAAATATCTGGATTGCTATGGTAAGTAAGATTTGACGTCATATGAATAAGCATATTTTTAAGGGAGGAGTGATTGATCATTTTGAATTTTTCTCCTTGGCTCAGTTGAAGGTATGGTCTTGGGTTACTCCCAAAGTTCCTTCAGTTTGTTTTTCCTTTTCACATTGGTGTCTTGATCCTTTGGTTTACATGTTTTTAGTTAAAAACAAGTGATTTATCTTTGGTTAGGTAGTTGTTTTGTTGTTGTGAGGGTACGTTGTATTTGTTTTGAAAATTGAGGATTTTTTTGTCCTGTATGTATAAGGGTTGAACCATCCCTGAAATGGTTCACATTTATTTATTTTTCATTACCGATAAAAAAAATTATTTTACAATATAAATATATATATATATATATATATATATATATAATAATGTAAAATCGATTATGGTATATAACATACTCGATTATGTTTATATATAATATAACGTATAATCCATTATACATATAATATAATATAATTATTATAATTTTAATTAAATTATAATTTTTTATAATATTTATCTATAACTATTTTATTAATATTTTTATAATTTAATTATATTTCTCTTATGTTTAATTGTATGTGTAGTGGAACAGTGTAAAAAAAGATAAGATACAAAAATATGTTTTTATTATGTTTTTCAACAATTGGATCTAAATTGAAGATGTTCCTGCGTTTCCATTTTCACAAATAATAAATCACTTTTATCAGACTTAGCAAAGGACTCATAAACATAAAAGAAGTAAATTATTATAGGAAGTTTGTCGTTATTGACATCATTAAAATTTAGAGAAGCATTCTAGTTGTGAAAATAGGAATGAGCTTGAGCCATGAGGCTTTTGCTTACATCTGATATGTAACTTGCTGCAACCAATATGAGAACCATCACAAGCATGAATTTTAGGGCAACATCTCTAGTTGTTTCCTGCGCTACCCTCTTATCATCTTCTTCTTCAAACTGGTATTCTGCATGATCTGTCATATCATTTTCTTCTGATATTTCTCCTTTTCTCTTATTTCCCCTTTTCTCTTCCTTCATTTCTTGCTCCTCATGAAGAATCAGAGGGCTCTTCTTCGGCATCACCACCGAAAGAATGCTCTGCATCATATTGCCATGAATTGCATCGTCGTTGCAATATGATGGGATTTCGAATTCTTTCTTGAAACGTTTCCATCTGTTTCCTTCCGAAGGACGCTCCCCAGTTATTATCAGCAAACCAACATGGTTTATCTGAATTCGTATTTGGTCTCTCTTAAAACCTGAAAACAACTTTTCCTTCTATCATTCTTACATAACTTTTTCTAAAGCTTGCATTTCTATAAATTAACTCCATTTTATTATTTTAATTATCATAATATGGGGTGATTTTAGTTTCTTCATGAATCTTGTATATTATATATTTGACACGTATATGTTGACCTACCTTAATTGCAGTTTTTGTTTTCATATATGTTAAACAACCCATGTGTTAAAAATACGAAGAGTGACCAACGAACCAAAAATTGAAATATTTTGAGGATCCAAATTGCGCAATTAAAACCTAAAGATCAAATAATGGTAAGGGTTTTATTAAATAAATAATTTCTGAAATAATTACTAATTTCAGAAATAGATATGATTTATTTATAAAAAGGTCGAAAATCGTTTATTTTTAAAGTTATCTGATTAAACAAAAACATAACAAAAATGAAATATATTTATTTTTTTAAGAAATATTTAAAATAAAAAAGTCACCCATCATAATAATTAAAATTATTTTTTATTTTGTTTATGATATTTGAAGTAAAATGAATTTCAGTCCCCTAAATTTAAAAATAATGATTTATTAGTTCGTCAAATTTAAAAAAAAATCTGGACCCTTCAAAATTACTATTTAGATGTTTTAAAAAGTAATTGGATTCTCTTAACTCAGTGTACACTAAAAATGGATGTTTTAAAGTTTGATGGATTAAAATGGTTATTTTTAAAATTTGGAAAATTAAAATCGGATTTGCATAATCAGGCGATAAAACATAATTAAACATAACTTGAATACTAGTGAAGTGAAGATTCAACAAAAATGCTTTTTACGAAGAGATGAAGCTATTGAAAAGCATGCGAAGTTGATATATTTGGAGAAATGCAATGGAACATGCCTGGAAGATGAAGTTCAAGGGTGTCACGACCCTCTTCTCTACGCCACACAAACAAAGGATCAAAATCTTCATAAGACCTATTGGCATGTGCATGCTTGGGAATTTCCATCAATTCCAGAAGTTTGCTGTGTGAGATACTTTTAGGTTGAAGATGAACCAAATAATATAGTTTGTTTTAAAACATATGAAGAAGAGAAGAGGCTTGTAAGGTAAAAAGGGCTTCAGGGTTTTCTTTTGGGGTTGGTGTTGAACAAGAATTATCCCTTGTTAACCTTGTCAAGTCTCGTCACCCCGAGGGTTAGTAATTTCTAGGGTTTATATTTAGAGAGATATATACTTCTATGAGGAATAGGATCATTCGATTCATGTTGTTCTATTCGTGATAACAAAGCATGCAAATGATATACGAGGAAGCAAACCATGAGAATTAATGAATATTTTCTACAAATAAAAAAGGTTCCATGTACTATTAATTCTAAAAGAGAGGAAGCAACCGAAAACTAACTTTTATTCAAAGCAAAAATTGTGGTAAGAAGTCAACCAATACTTTATAATGCCATTATTAATTCTTATTTTTTTTTTGTTTTTTAAATTTAGTTTGAGGTGTTGTATGAACAATTACCTAATGTTTTTTATATATTTTTTGAGTAAAAACAACAATGATATGTTATTATTAAAGTTTATTAATATTAACCATGTGTTAGAGATAATTCAACCTGATTTCACTACAAGAAAAATATAATATTTCGTGGGTAAAAAACGGACGAAATAGGCCAAAAACAGACGCATAAGTGTCAGATTTACGTTGGCCAGCAGTCCAAAATCTTGGAAGCAAATAGAAATTAGCGTGGACGAAAGAATTCGACGCACGTTGCATGGGTCAAGCCCACACAAAACAGACGCAAATTGCATAAGCTAAACCGACGTCAAAGTGACGCAATTGCGACGACTTATGCATGAGCCAAACCGACATCAAATTAAAATATTGCCTATGCGTCGGTTTGGTCGACGAAATGAAAAAAAAAATTAATATCAGATTTTGTGTGGGCTAGGCCCACGCAAAATTCAAGCACATATTAATTAATATTTTAAAAAAAACTGGTGTGGGCCAAAAGCCGACGCGTAAAGGGATGAAAAAAAAAACAGTTTATTTTGTTTCTAGCTAGTTTACATTGTAAACAATAAATACCAACCAAATCACATTCATACAAATTACTATCATTCACAATACATCAACAATACAAAAATAATACAAATAGTTAAACAAAATCTTTGATCCATTCAAATATTCAAAATGGATATGAATACTTAAAACAAAAATTAAAATTGTACTTTACAAATTTAACTAAAAGCACTAAAATGAATCCCATAGTGATGTGATCTATGAAAAACTGTAAAAAATACAAACAATATAAATAAATAAATGAAATAATTAAAATACTTAGAATATAATAAAAATGTCAAATAATTAAACTTATAGTATAGGATGCACTTTAAGGAGTAGGTTGATCATCCTGCTCTGGATCATACTTGTGATCGAATTGAGTTGTGCTATTGGAAGCATTTTTGTCACGTACTATTGAGATAAGTTTTTCCTTTATAACCTTCATCTCATCCTCCAAGTGTGCATACTTTTGACTCCACATACTAATTTCAGCACGAAGCATTTGATTTTCAATCACTTGCTCAGATTGTGAAGTGCCAAAAGCAGAGGCTTGAGTGAGGGAAGAGACTCCTTGGCGGAAGTTAGCAGCCAAGTCTGCCATACCATACACTCAACCTCCAGTCTTTCCTCCGGCAACTTCCTTCCAAGTTTGAAGCTTAGTTGCAGGATCAAGTTGGTGGACATCAGTGCTAGAGTCTTGAGAACTATTTACTTGAAGGACCCTCAAGCGCTCATGATAGTTTTCCTACATAGATCATTAGGAAATGAAAATGTTAGAAAATTAAAATATAAATATAAAAAAAATTTAAAAGAATAAGTTACATAAGTTTCAAGAGCACAAGAATCAACCCTTCTTGTTTGTGTGAGTGGCCATAAATAGTTCATAAAGTTCTAGAGGACGACCATATTGACGTTCCTAATAATGTTGTACAATTAAAAGCATTCGAGGTTGCAAATGTAAAATGATTTTCATGTAAGGCAATGACAAGTACTTACCAAGGTCACTGCAATATTTGAATGTGATTTTCGACCTGTGGAGTGCAGTGCTCCACCACGAGCTGAACCCCTATTAGCTTTATTCTGAGTTGATTTATCTTTGAATTGTTGTAAATCCCAATAGTTTAGAAGCTTAGCCCATGCTTGCTTACCTATCCAACTAGGTCGGACACTGTTTGCCCTAACTTTGGCCAACATGTCAGAAAGTCTTTTTCTGACATTAGACTCGTAGACTTTTTTAATTTGGCACTCATCCTGAGGTGTCCAAGTGACTCTAGTATGTTAAAAGCAAGAAATAGTTTGTTTCAATTTTCCCATTTTGGTTGATATATATGAAATTGTAATTAAAAATTAAAATTACCTGAAAGTCAGTCCATCATTTCAGTTTGTCCTCCTCAAGCATGACATCATAATGATGATATGAACCTCTGAATTGAAACCGAATGCAATGTCCAATGGCCTTACTAACAAAATGATTTGGCGTCCAACTACAATACAAACAAACCAAATTACAAACATAGTAATATAAAGATAAAATCAAATATACATTTAGGATGACTTACCCTCTACCAAGAAGTCGGATGATGACCCTACCAGTAGGGTCACGTTGGACCTCCTCAGGGGGGAGGTCGTGCTTTGAAGCAGCAGTGGCACCATGGTCAACATGGTCAAAGAGGCCTTGCACAGAGCCAACAGTAGTCGAGACAAATGGAGAAGATGTGGTGTGGACAATGGGATAAGGAGTAGTATGCACAAATCTACCAGGGGTGGAAAACTCCAAGTCTGTGAAGTGGTGTAGGGACAGTCTGACGGTAAGTTGGAATAGAAAATGATGGCCCTGGTGGTACTGGAATACAAAGAGGGTGTGAAGATGATGAAATATGTGTGTGATGAGGTGATATAGTGGGGTGTGGATAAGCATACCGAAATTCTCCATGCCTAGAGGACGAGAGGATGAAGGAAGACGGTGTTGAGGAATGAGATGAAATATATTGATTACCAGGATCAGACGGTAGTAAAATACCAGAATAAGGGATGCTTCTCAGGTCCAATCTGCTGCCGGTATATTTTACTATCTATAACCCTTATTTAACTTATACACCCGCATGTAACTATTTGTAATTTTCTGGCCCAATTTGTTGTCCATATTTTTTACTCTCAGCAAGCTCGATTTACTTTCTACACCCCACGTGAGTATTTGTAATTTTCTGGCTCAATTTGCTGCCCATATATTTTACTCTCTGCAACCCCTATTTAATTTCTACACCCAATATCACTATTTGTAATTTTCTCGCCGAATCTGTTGCCCATTTTTTTACTTTTTGCAACACCTTTTATTTTGTACATGCATCACCTTTTAATTTTTTTTAATAACCAATGGAAAAATATCTAAATGTATTTTCTTTTAAGTCTATTCTCGGCAGCACCAATATTTTCTTTTAAAGACAATACAAAAATTAAAAACTTCTAAATGGATTTAATTATTAAAACATAATCAGTGAGAAACTTCTACATAATCATTAATTGAACATAATCCATGGAAAAAGTAAATAAGAAACTTCTACATCTACTCTTACAAAATGTCCATATTATATTAACAGTGTCCATATTAACAGTCCATCCATATTAATAGTGTGCATACATATTTTAAAAAAATTCAAAAAATATGTCCATTAACTTGTTCAAAAATTTTGAAATTTTAGTCTCATCAACATTCACACCGCATGCAATATTCACATATCAACACACAACCCACCAGAAACCACAAGACACAGCCCAAGAGAGACCACAAGTGCAACAGAATAATTTTAAAACTTTACCTGTCAAACCTGAACATGTAAAGCAGAAGGTGGAGTTCAACAAAGAGGCGTGAAGAAGACAAGATCTGAACTGAAAAATAAAAAAACAAACATTGACAGGAGATGGGACCGCAAATGGAGAAGAGGCAGAAAAGGAAGACGATAACAAAAACAACCAGTGGGGGAGAACTGACAGCGACGATACACTATGCAGCGGTTGAGTGAGTGCAGCGGTGGACCAACGGTGGTGGAGGGCAGCTCAGGGTAGTTGGAGGCAGAGTAAAAAAGGGAAGAATCAATTTAGGTTTTTAGAATAGGGAAAACGTGGGTGGGACACAGTGTGGGGCACACACGATCAAAATTTTCTTAGATAGGTAGACTATGCGTCAATTACGTTCAACGCATAGCTTAAATATAATTTAATAAAAACTAAATTAAAACTTTCAAAAATTTAATTCATTTTATTTTAAATTTACACAACAAATAAATGAATTTAATGTATAAAAGAAATGTATTTAATTTATAAAAAAATTCTTTAATTTATACAAAATAATTTAATTTAATTTATACAAAAATAATAATTCATTTCATTTATAAAAAAAATTATTTTAATATATACAACAAAAACTTAATTTAATTTATAGAATAAAAAATATATTTAATTCATACAACAAAAAATATATTTAATTTATAGGACAAAAATAAATACATAATTAAATTGCTATCACGAATATAATAAACTCAATTATTAAAATTGCTTATTATGAAACTCTTTTTTAGTCTTTATAATCGAATTTTTAGTTCAACTCTTACCATATCAACTGCAATGAAAAAACACAAGTACATATACCTTAAATCCAAAATGTCAATGTGCTACGGTTATAAACTTATAATCCAAAATCTAATGATCAACTCTATTCCATGATTTTAAATTCATTATATACTAGACTCAATCGAAATGGAGGTATATATGTTATATTTATTAAGAACTAAGTCTACTAAAATTATTATGTCAAAAACCTACTATTCATGCAATGACAATTGTTTTACATGATACAACATTTATGATCTTTAATACGAGGTCAATGACATACAATAAAATAACTTAAATCTATAAATATGTTATTTAGTGCATTGGGAAACTCTATTAACACACTTATAAGGAATATTGCACATGAATCATCTCGTGACTCAAAACTTACTATATTATTATGTGTTTCAGTTGGAAAACACAAATGTCTTTTTTGGAGATTATATTCAATAACTATAACAATTACATTTATAAAACATGTGATCAAGTTTAGGGTAATTTAAGAATTAAGCATAAGTTACTTACTCACACATTTAGTCTTAATATATATGTTTCTATCATAAATATTCTCGATAAATCTTTAAAATAATATTATGCTTTATTTATGACAAATAACATTCTTTAAATGGATATCAAAGTAAAATTACCAGTTTATTTAACCATTACACAAATATGACATTCAAATTTGTTGAAGTTATCAATAAAAAGTTTTATCTCAATTTTTTATTTTCTTAACTTTGATTTCAGATTTTAAGATAAAATGATTCTCTATTTTAAATACATCCATTACATTTTACATACATTAATTACTTCATGTTAAATTCATATTTCCAAATTTATATATATTTTACATAATATTTATAAAATTTAAATATGTATTTTTTTACCCAATTATTATTTTTCTACATCTTTCAATTCTTTATAAACTTTTTAAGATAATTTTTTAAAATAATTTAAAAACAAATACGTAATCAATTTAATTTAACTAATATATACCAAAATTATTAAAATTAAATTTTTTATTATAATATTAAAATAAATTAAAATAAATACAATAAACAAGTAAAAATTATAATATTTATTATCACGTTATATATTAAATAAATATAAAATCAATAAATTTTAAATAAATATTTATTATCATGTAAATTTTTTAAATCTCTACTTGCGTCCGTTATGCGTTTGATGGCCCAAGAAAAATTACTTTGTGTCGGTTTTGCATGGGTTTAGCCGACGAAAACCGTGTTCACACTTGGTCCACGCAAATATGTGAAAGCTAATTCATTGTTTTCTCTTAGTGTTTATTGAGTAAAAATGGAATTTATAACCACTACACCAAATAATCTTTATGATTATATATTATAACAATTATTATTTGATTATTATTATTACATTTTTTATTTTAATCATTTACATATAGTTATATTTAATACTAACTATATTTAATACTAAATTTTGCTGATAAAAAAATGTTTAATATTAAAATCGAATATTGTAATTACTTAATGCATTTTTCTAATTTTAAAATATATTATTTTTGTCTTAAAAGTGATTTATACAGTGAATAATAACAATTAGAAACAACTACATATAAAGAATAAAAATATTTCATTTTCAAATTAGAGAGACCAAAATAAAATTAAAACCAAACATTAAAAAATTTAGGAAGACAACATGTACGCATGTTTTAAAATAAAACTAAATATAAGTATAAAGGTATATCATTTAAACTTTTACATTTTATTTGTTAATTGTTTGTTTCCTATAATTTTATCTAAAATAAAAATCATGTGAATAATACTATACTAGAAGAAATTCACTTTGAAACACTGATATTTTTTTATTATTTTAATATATTTTAAACAAAATAAAAATATTACAGATAACAATAGCAAAAGATGAAAATCTATTGTTTTTAAGAAGATACTTGTTAACTTAATTTTTATTATGTAAAATTCATTTTAAATTAATCAAAATGAAAGTGAGAAAAGTAACCCACCACATTAATATTAGAACTACTCAATGGTTGATATGTAAAAAAATGGCAACGAAACCATCAACCTCGACCTCTTTTTACTTTTTCTATAAAAGCTAATAATCTCTTAAAATTAGAAAAAGGTAAAGAATAATAAAATATATTTATGTCCCCAAATCTCAACAAATCTTTTTTTTTTAAAAAAAACTTTCATATTAGACATCACTATAAAACTTGACATCTCAACTATAGTGACACTTCAAGTAATAAACAACAATCATCTGCTACTATATGAAAAAATTATTATTAAAAAAGAAAGAAAGAAAGGAAATACAAACAAATATGGGAGACTAGACCAAAACCCATATATAAAAAATCTAACTAAAGCAATACTTAGGTAATCTATAATTATTAATAAAGAATTCTAAGAAAAGACTGCTAGAACATCAGTGCCCCCAGCCACTCCGCGCCTCCTTTCTCACTGAACCTCTGTGTCAGACAGCGAGTTGCACCACTCTAGATCGCCCGCTGCCACCGCGTCCGACTTCCCCGCACCCTTAACTCCACCTTACGTTGTGAAAAAACAATCGTGCGCACAAAAAATAGAATGTTAGTGTTTTAATTTATTTAATTAATTTTATAATAAATATTTGTATGTGTGTGTTGATTAGTTAGTATTTTAATTTATTTAATTAATTTTATAATAAATGTTTGCATGTATGTGTTGATTAGTTAGTATTTTAATTCATTTAATTAATTTTATAATAAATATTTGCATGTATGTGTTGGTTTATATATGTATATGTTCAACATGTTGATTATGAGTCTAAGGGTTGTTTGACCCTCAACATATTTGTTTTAATTATAGTATTTGTATTTATTGAACATGTTGATTCTGAGTTCGGAGGTGTCCGACTCTCGACAATTTTGATTTAATTGTAGTATTTGTATATCTTGAACACGTTGATTTTGAGTCTGGGGTGTCTGACCCTCGACAATTTTGATTTAATTGTAGTATTTGTATATATTGAACATGTTGATTCTGAGTCCAGGGTGTCCGACCCTCAACAATTTTGATTTAGATTTTCTTAGTTTACTAATTTTATGGATATGAGTTGGATTAATGCACAAATAAGTGATGCTTACGAAAGAGGGGTGAAAGAATTCATACAGTTTGCAGAACATAATGTTGTTGGTAATCATAATGGAGTAAGAATATGGTGTCCTTGTGTCAATTGTTTGAATGAAAGGATATTAAATATTTCCAAAATTAGAGAACACCTTTTCTGTGATGGATTTTTGAAAAATTATACAATATAGAAGTGGGATGGTGAATTGTTACACTTGCAAAGTGTGCGCGGAGCTTTGGAGTTTGTTGATTTCTCAATGGACGATAGATTAGAGGACGTGATTCGTGATATGGGTGCACAATCTTTTGCTAATACAGTTTTTGAAAATATGTCTAATGATGCAAAGACTCTTTCGTATCCTGGTTTAACTAACTTCACATGATTATCAATAGTATTATTAAGTTTGATGAATTTGAAGGCAATAAATGGATGGACTGACAAAATCTTTACAGAATTGCTTCAATTGCTGAAGGACATGCTTCCAAAAGGAAATACATTACCCAATCGAAATTACGAGGCCAAAAAAGAAACTTTATCCGATAGGTATGGAATATAAAAAAATACATCCATGTTCTAATGATTGTATTTTATACAAAAAAAATGAGTATGAAGATTTAAGAAGATGTCCAAGGTGTGGTTTGTCACGTTATAAGGTTAAAGTTAGTCAGAATGATGGAATTGATGAATTCACAAAGGAAGATCATCCTGCTAAGGTTGTTTGGTATCTTCCAATAAAATCCAAGGCTTAAGCGTTTGTTTGCAAATACAAATGACGCTAAAAACCCTAGGTGGCATGAAGATAATAGAAAATGTAATGGACTACTTTGTCATCCAGCTAATTCTTTGCAGTGGAAGAACATTGATAAAGAATTTTCTGAATTTGGAAAAGAATTAAGAAACTTAAGACTTAGATTGGAATCACATGATGTGATTCCAATAGCAAAGAAGAGAATGATTCTTGACATTCTTAGGAATCAACTTGAGTTGGACAATAGTTAGGCAGTTTTTCTTAGAATTGGATCAATGTTCTAAGTCAAGAACTCACCAAAACTAGCACCAAATCCAAACT